>JACLAB010011901.1_pt1 | contig 19433 bp, 14 predicted proteins | sample 8027921 | NCBI WGS metagenome assembly JACLAB01 (sample SAMN15725117, study PRJNA655200) | protist metagenome | isolation source: fluorescence activated cell sorting (FACS) single amplified genomes of... | place: USA: West Boothbay Harbor, Gulf of Maine | collected 2000-07-19 | reverse complement strand
GGGTGGGGATTTGGAGATGATTATTAAAGATTCGAGCATCGATTTGTCCATCGCGGACGTGAAGTCGTATTTGAGGATGAGTTTGGAGGCGATTGCGTTTTGTCACCAAAATTGGATCTTACATCGAGACGTGAAACCGAACAACTTGTTAGTGCACGAGAGCGGGGCGCTGAAGTTGGCAGATTTTGGCTTAGCGAGAGCTTTTGGGAGTCCAGAACGGGAGAATGGGAGGGAGTATACTCGCGCGGTGTTTGCGAGATGGTACCGAGCGCCGGAGCTTTTGTTGGGCGCCAAAAGGTACGGGCCGAAGGTAGATTCGTGGGCGGTTGGGATGGTATTCGCGGAGTTGATGCTAAGGAAACCGTTTTGCGCGGGAAATTCGGATATAGATCAGTTGACGAAGATTTACCACGTTTTAGGGACGCCGACGGAGGAGGAGTGGGAAGGGTGCGCGGCGCTGCCGGATTGGATGAGTTTTCCGAGGAAAGAGAAGATGGATTTGAGGAAGATTTTCGGCGTGGAAGTTGGCGGGAAGAGCGGATTAGGGGGGAAGTCGAGCAGCGCGAACCTGGAAGCGATTGATTTGTTGGAACAGCTTTTGAAATACGATCCAGAGAAACGAATTTCGTGTCAAGAGGCGTTGAAGCACGCGTACTTCAACACCGCTCCGGCGCCGACGGAGATTAGCAAATTGCCAAAGAGGAAGGTGACTACCACCGAGGAGAAGAAAATGAGCGACGATACAAAAACGGACGGCGAAGATGAGGCGAAAAGAGCGGCGAATAAACGAGCGCGGACGGAGGGAGACGAGGACAAAGAAGTAGTAGAAGAAGAAGAGGGCACGAAGAAGCGGTCGCGCGAAACGCACCCGACGGCATCGGATGACGCCAAAGAAGGATTGAAAGCAAAAACGAAGCAAATGCAATCCATGTTTGACGACGAAGCGGCGGCAAAGTAATAAATTGCAAGGATAGGATAGGCATAAATGTAGCGCGTTTAGAAAATATAGTTTTAGTCTGGTGTAAAACAATAACAACAACTATTTCTTTGCACTACCGCCATTCTCGCCACTATTTTTTTCCTCCTTCGCGCCAAATTTGCTATTTACCTGTTTCTCGACGCTCGCATCCATCGCCTTATTCGCGGCTGCCATCTGTTGAAACACGTTACCCTTACCCATCTCCTTCTTTAATTCTTCGAGCGCTTCCGGATCCATGTTTCTAATCAACGAAGGCACCGCCACCGCCATAACCACCGTCATCAACACCATCAAAACCATCGGATTTTTCAACAACCCGAGCAAAGTCACTCGATTCGAAGGTTCAAAGTAGTCTACTTTTGATACCGGCGCGATGACGACGCGGTCGACCATTTTCGCGTTCTCCTCCTCATTCTTCTTCGTCGTCTGAATCGTCGTTTTCTCCGGCATCTTCACTTTCGGCAATATCGTCGACATGTCTTCGCTGTATCGCGCGACAACTTCCCCGTCGTTCTCCCCGTCCACGGAGACGACAATCGGTGGAAACGAAAACCCAATCGCGACTATTTGTAGCTCGTGATCTCCCGGAGGCACGTCGAGTAAACAAAACGTCCCGTCTTTCTTCGGCGTCGTCCTCACTTTCTGCTTTCCAGACCCGCCAGATATGGTTAACGTGATTTTCACCTCTCCAGCGGATTCCAGCGGTGGGATGACACTCTCCAGAGGAATAAACCCGAAAACGGGGAAGTGTTGCGACGCGATCAGTTGCCCTTCGTCTCTGACTTTCAGCTCGCCTTCCGCTCGAACGGTAAAGAAGATATTCGATGATGTTGTGCTCGCCACGATGCTGAACGTGAGTAAACCCAACGGGGAAAGCGTCGTCAAAACTGCTCTCATCGTAAACGACATAAACGAGAACAAAAACGACGAATTCGTCCAAGAAGAAGAACGAGACATCGTGGCTTTCTTTCTCTCTCTCTCTCTCTCTTTCTCTTCTGAGTAGTGCGTGAGTGTAAAAGTGTTGTCGTGTTAGGTTTAACAGAACGAAGAGTAGATTAGTTCTGAAGCAACCAACCAAAGAACCAATCTGTGAATACATTCGGAAGTCTTCACTTCAAAACACACGCACACTGAGCACGTACTAAGCAAAAACTGGAGAGAGAACAGCACTCGCGAATTTATAACTGCGTGAACAACAGTTGCAGTAAAAGATCAGGGTTTTTTAAGTTTTGCCGGGGCGCTTTCTGTATGCATTCAAACGCTCTGCTTTCCAATTCCAAATCCAATTCTAGAGTTCTTTCTTAGTAGGGGACGCATTGTTTAACGCGTAGTAGTGGTAGTATTTTGAGAGAGAGTAGTAGGATTACCCTCTCAAAAAAGCGAGAATAATGTACGTGTCAACGGACGAATCCTACCAGCGATGGAAAACGTTAGTCCCGTTCGTGTACGACTGGTTCAATAACTTCAACGTCCCTTGGCCGTCGTTAGCCGTTCGATGGGGATCAGTCCTGGAAGATAAACAGTACAAGTTCTCGCAGAGAGTGTACATCACGGAACAAACCGGAGCGCACCCAGGCGCGGACGCGAATACGATTTTAAGCTACAACGTGGACGTGACGAAACCGAGAGTGGCGGCGGCGGAACACATGCTGTTTGACGACGGCACGGACGGCGGCGGGTTCGCTTCGGCTGGCGCGAACGGTATAGCGAACGGAGGAGAGAACGCGGGAGGCGGCGGGCCGAGAGTGTCGAACATTAACCTCGGGTTCTTTAAGAAAGTGCACGCGATTATACATCCCGGGGAAGTAAATAATATGCGCTCGTTTGGGAGTTTGAATCCGGACGTGTTGGTGACGCACACGGATTCGGAGGAGTTGTACGTGTGGGACGTGAAAAGACAGCCGGGGAGGTCGTTTAAAGAGTGTCGCGTGAGGAACGACGATGCGAACTATAAACCGAGCACGCCGGATTTGATTTTAAGCGGGCACACTGAGTTTGCCGAGTTTGCGTTGGACTGTCACGCGAAGGAGTACAAAGTGGCGAGTGGCGGGAGAGATACGAACGTTTTGGTTTGGCATTTGCCGGATTTTAGCGCCAACGCGGCGGTGGATAGTAGTAATAGAAATGGGAAAGTGACGACGAGTGAGAGCGGCGTGGAAGGTGTTCGACTTAACGCGCAATGCACGTTCAAAGGGCACACGGATACGGTGGAAGACGTGGCGTTTCATCCGACGGATTCGAACATTTTGTGTTCGGTATCGGACGACACTAGGTTATTATTTTGGGACTCGCGGTGCGATCACGGGAAACCGGTGAACGCGGTGAAAGCGAGCGAAGTCGACGTCCACGTGGTCGATTGGAACGCGCTGAATACGAATTTAATCGCGACTGGTGGTAAAGATAAGATTGTAAAAGTTTGGGATTGGAGAAAGATTGGGGAATTTTCCTCTCCGAGGAAAGGCGGCAAAAAACAACAAGAAGGAGAAACCGCGTCGGAAAAAGATATGGTGATAATGAGTCACTCGCACGAAGGCGAAATTCTTCGCGCGAGTTGGTCGCCGCACGATGAAAATGTCTTTGCATCTGCCTCGGACGACGGGTGCTTGAACGTGTGGGACTTATCTCGGAAGAAAGGAACGAATAGTAGCGACGAAGAAGCAACCACGACGGTAAACGACAACGACAAACCTAATACTGACGGCGCCACCGCTGGTGCCGAAAACGACAGCGGCGAAGGCGATGATGGAAATACGAACAAACCGAAGAAGTCTCGTTTCGGCGAAGCTCCGCCGGATGAACTTCTCTTCACGCACTCGGGGCACAGGAACCCTATCACGGATTTTCAGTGGAACCCTCACGATCCGTGGACGGTAGTGAGCTCGGGATCGGGCGCAAATGTCGCGTCCACGTGCCAATTTTGGCGCATATCCGATCTCATCACGCGTCCAAAAGAGGAAGTCATGCAGGAACTGGAGAAACATTCTGCGTATATATGCGGGCGAGCGGCGAAACCAGCGGAAAGCGACGACGATACGGAGGATACCGGCGACGACACTTCCGACGCCGGCGACGACCCGACGAATACAAAAGAGGAAGACTTTGTGAAAAGAGAGGAACAGAACATGACGCGAAACCCGTCGTACGAAACCGCGCAGGAAGAGGCATTTGAAGCGATGGATTTGTAGCGATAATGTTGTAGTATTACATTTTAGTTTACATTTTTGATACACAAGTACTATCATTCTTTATTCAACGGAGAGATAAAAGAGGGAAGTCGTCAGATGCTACGCCAGTCGGATGGATAGAACAGAAAACATCAAACGAATGAAACGAATGCAAGCGCTCAGTAAATTTGTCATTGGTATCTTCACGTTGGATAGTCAGAAAAGATTAAGCTAAATTGAACATCACTGCGCACGCGAACGAAGAGAGAAAAGAAACAGAGGAGAAACAAAAAAGCAAAACCCCTTACCTCGTACTACTGCATTACTCAAGTGCCTAGTCCGGCACGTTTCTTTCGCATCACCGCCTCAACTGGCTCTGCTTTCCCGTCTCTCTTCGCACCGAGTCCAGTGCCGTGCGTAAAGCCCATTTTTTCCATCAATTTACTTCCAATAGCGTTCGAGTGTTGTTCAAATTCGGCGTAGTTTCTCCCGGCGTCAATCGGAACGCCTTTTGACGCTTTCTTTCTCGCCCGTCTCAAAGCGTTTGCCTTCGCCTCGGCTTCAGCGGCTCGTCGTAATCCCCTATTCGCGTACATCTTTCTTTCACCATCGTTGTCGTCGATATCGTCGTCGTTGTCATCGTCGTCTTCGGACTCTACTTTGGTCAAGTCTGCCGCCTCGCCGGCTTTGATAAACGACACCGGCGTCGCGTTTTTTCTGGTACCATTACTCCCTCTTTGTTGTCTATTTCGTCTATTTCTACTTTTATCTTTGATCTCTTTACCGTAATGCGTTGACACGCTTCTGTTCGCCCCGGACGAGTTTCCCTGGAACCTTATAACGGCGTGGATTCTCTTACCGCCTCCCAAAGTTTCAAACACGAAACCGCCGGACGAGCCGCCGCTTCTTTGATGTACGATATCCCTCACGCACTCTAATTTCATTTTCGTCATCCCAGCCGGTAATCCTATATAACTCCCTTCGCCTAAATACATCAACGTTTCCAACACCGATTCTACGTACGTTTCGAGCTCCTCCTCTTCCATCAATTGTTCCTGCGCCGCTCGCTTCGCCCTGCGCTTCTTCGCCAACGCTTTCTGCCGTCCTTTTTTCGACGTCCAATCATCCTCTTCGCCCGAACTGCTGCTCTCGCCAAACGACGACCCCGGGCTTGGAACCAAGTACCCTCCTCCGTACCCTCCATCCAACGCCATCCCGGCGATTGCTTTCAACTGCCGCTCGTATTCCGCCGAATCCGAGAGTTGTTCCTCTTCCATGTTGTCTTCTCCATCATCAGAGGAAGAAGAGGTGGACGAATACGACTCAATGTCTTCCTCGTCATCATCCATACCATCGTCGTCTGAATCGTCGTACTTCCAATACACCTCGTTTTTCTTCTTCTTTCCTTCGTTTATATCGCGCACGTCGACGCGCACGTTTCCAATCATCAACGAGTTTTTCCCTTCCCCAGCTTCTTCCTCTGACGATGATTCTCGTTCCGAAACCGCATCGAATCTCCCTTTCTTTTTCCGCGCATCAGACGACGACGTAACGTTGGTGGTGGTTGTGAACTCGCCAATGCCTACGGGTACGGTCACGTCGTACTTCATTTCGAGAGAAAGAGAGAGAAAAGTGAAGAAACAAAGTGGGGAAATTTTCCGTTTGTTTTTATTCCTTTTGCTTTGCTCTCAAACGTCTTTTTTTTCTGCAATCACATGCGAGAATAATACCACCTCACCGCGCGAGCGAGCGAGAGAGAGAACGAACGATGTCGGGAGTGACGACGCGAGCGCAGAAAAGGCGGATCGGGGAGAGAGATGTGTGGAGTTTGATTGTGAAGAACGACGATATTTCTTTCCAACATATTCTTCCGAGATTGAACGCGACCGATCTTAAATTCTTGTACGACGTGAATACGGAGACGAGAAAGTTGATTAAGAGATCATCTCGCGCGGGTGATTTGAAAGAGAAGTTTTGGATTGAAGAGATGTCGTCGATATCGTCTTTGGAAGTAGCGTGGGAGCATTATCCGTGGGGCAAGTATAACCATGAGCTGGAAGAAGAGATGGACGAACCATATTTCTGCTGGAGAGTTGCTGAAACGAATAAACTCGAGTTGCTCAAGTGGACGCGAGAGGAGAAAAAGTGTAAGTGGGATGAAAAGACGATTAGTATGGCCGCACGTCAAGGTAATCTGGAAATGGTAAAGTATTGCGTTGCAAATGAGTGTCCTGTCGATGAGTATGCGTGTGGATGGGCTGCTGCACAAGGTCATCTCGAGGTACTCAAATACTTACGCGAAAAAGTCAAAGCGCCTTGGGATTGGAGAACTGCAGCTTGGGCGGCTTTAAATGGTCATCTTCATATACTTGAATATCTTGTTGAGCGTAAGTATGATGAATATAACGAGCGTGCGTGTATGCATGCGGCCAAGAATGGTCACTTGGACTGTTTGAAGTACTTGCACGAAACCGCCAAAGCGCCTTGGAACTTACTGGCCGTACGAGGAGCGCGCGAGAACAACCAAATCGAGTGTTTACAATACCTCCTCGACAATAACTGTCCTCTCCCAACTGGTTGGCGATACGAGCACGGAGAGTTACACGTGCCAGAATCAGAACCATAATCAGAATCAGAATCAGAATAATAAGTTGTAATAACAGACAGAGAGAGAGAGAGAGACACAAATACAAACTAAAGCGCTTAAAAACTCGTTCCTTTCCATATCAAGTCCGAAGCTTTTCCTCACTTTCCAACCCACATGCTTCTGCTCGAAAGAGCGTCTGCATCGTCGAAATGCTATCGTTTTCTCTTAACGACGCAAAACGCAAAAGAGAAAAGAAGCGTTTTATCGCGCGATACTCTTATTTGTCGTCGTCGGGGTAACGACAGAGCGCTTTTACCGCGCTGTGCGAATGTGAATTTAGGGGAAACGAAGAACGACGACGAGACCGTTAGAGAAGAAGAACAACGCGGGGTCTTCGAGGTGGTCGAACTGTTCTCTGGCATCGGCGGGATGCGGTTAGCTTTGGAACGCGCGAACGTGTTTAATAAAAGTGAAGTGCATTTTACCGCCATCGATAACAATTGCAACGCGAACGCGGTGTACAAAGCAAACTTTGAAAATCTTTCCTCTGAGACTCGAGTGCTGGAGGGCAACATCGAGAGTTTCGACGTCGAGCGCCTGCTCGCATCTTCGGTTGATGGTTGCGAGATATTGACTTTATCGCCACCGTGTCAACCGTACACGAGGAAAGGGAAGAATCGAGGGGAGAAAGATGCGCGGTCGACGGCGTTGGCGAGGATAATCGATATCTTTGAAGACACCGGAGAGAAGGAGGAAAGCGTTGGTACTCGAACAACGGCGTTGCCGAAGAGGATCTTGTTGGAAAACGTCGTCGGATTTGAGCTCGGTACGGAACGGGAGAGGTTTATTGAAGCGTTGAAGAAGAATGAATATCACGTGAAAGAGTTCGTTGGTTTGTCCCCGGAGACGATGTTAGGCGTTCCGGTGAAACGGCCCAGGTATTACTTGTTGGCGAGAAGGAAAGAGTTGTTTGGGAGTTTTGATATCGACGGTGATGATCCGCCTTGGATGTCGTCGCAAAATGTAACAACGGCGGTAGAAGATATAGCTCAGTATTTAGATAAAGAAGTAGATATAGGTTTAGACGTAGAGGAGAAGAAGATTAAGTATTGGAAATTTTTCGATGTTGTGAACGTATCGTCGTCGTCATCGAAGAACAACACCGACAACGTGGCGTCGACGTTTACGTCCGGGTACGGGAAAACGGTGTTTAGCGGGAGTTTTATTCTGAAAAACGGCGATATCGCAAAGAGGGATGTGAATGCAAACAACGCGTATCGATTGGTGAAGGATGATGATAACGAAAGCGACGAAGATTTCGCAAAGAGAGTTTCAAAGTCTGTCCGTTATTTCTCTCCTACTGAGCTTTGTCGTTTACACGGGATTAAAGATGATTTCGTTTTCCCTCCGTCGTTATCAATGCGACAACAGTATAAACTCATAGGGAACGGCATTTCCGTACACGTCGTCGCGAAATTGCTAGAATATCTATTTAAATAAAAATAAGGTACTACGATGGACTAGAAGCTAGTAACTTGTGCTCTGTTTATGGCGGCGCGATTCACGTGTCCGAAATTTTGTTGTTGATGACGAGGATATTTCCTTCTTTTTCTTTTCCCGGTGCTAATCGCGAAGATGACAATCGCCAAAATCGCCAACGCGAAGAACACGTGTTCACCACTAAACACGTTTTCGAGAAAGACCGGGAGCATCAATATCGAATTGGTAACGCTCATTTTTTCGCGACGTAATCTGCACCGCGCTAATTTAATCCTCGCGTTCTCAATCGTCAATCTCGACCGTTCTGCGAATTCCATAGCTTTGCTCAAGACGAAATCGGATTGTTCGTGCACAGCGTCTTCGTTCTCTTCAAACGAAGATAAAGTTTTCGCTAACTCTTCAAACGCGTCATTCATGTCTCGCAGATTTTCTCGCATTTCCTTGGCAATGCGTTTTGGTAAAGAGTGCGGCAGCGCGTCGTGATACTTTTCGTAGTCATCGCTCTCGTTGACGTATTCGCTCGCAAAGGCGTTGTACGTCTCCGTCGCCGCTTCCACGATGTGTATGGCAGAGTCCAAACGAGAGACAATGTGATTTCTTCTCCCGGCGTTTGCAATGACCTCGGAAACATCTTCCGTGTTTGAAAGGTCTCCGCCAAACGGGTGACAGCCCACCGCCCACAGCAACGGCTCAAAATCTCGGCCTTTGTGTTTCCTCGCTTCAAACGGTAACGGCAACGCACCGAGCGTTTTCGCGAGACCGGCGATGATATCGCGCGTCGGGTTTGGATTTGGAATCCCCTTACGCGATGGTGCAGAATTACCGCTTCCATCCATTGCTGCATCTTGCGAAGCAATCTCCGAGGCGTCTTGTAAAACAACCACCAAGCTTTCATCGGAAGCGACGTCGTTTCGTATGTAATCGTCGTCATCGTCATCCTTGATATCATCGTTCTCACTCACGTCTAAACCGTCGTCCTCATCTAACGTAACGCTTTTACCGTACGATGCAAGCGATAAAAGGTACACTGGAACCACTCTGGTACCGAATAGCTTTACCGTATTCGTTCGATTGTTGGCCAAGAACTGCGATCCCCCGACATCGCCGCGTTTCGAATGCAAATGCCCGACGTTTACATCTTCCTTCAAATGCGTATCTAACAGCATCGCGTGCGCGGCGTGCTCGGCTGCTTTCGGCCCGTATCTAGAGTACAACAAAGACGATGCTCTTTCGACGTGTTCACTCAAACCATGTCCAAGCACGTCGCTGGAAACGCGAAGCTCTTCCAACACGTGGCGTTTCGAAAACTTGACGAATCGCTCCTCTCTGTTCACGACGCTGTGTCTCTTCGCACGCGCTATGGCAGAGGCAATGTGGTGATGTAAATGTAACTCGTGCGTCCCAGACACCAAAACGAGTTCCTGACCGGGGAGCAAGAACTTTCTCACTTCTCGCTCAATCGCTTGTAAATCCACGCTCGCCTCGTTGGCGGTTTCATCGACGACATCTTTATTCTTAAAATCGGCGTGTTCGTAATGCAACTCCGGGTCGAGAGGATCGAACGCCGCGTGATCTCTCAGCGCAATAATCGGCACCAACACTCGCTTCGCGAAATTCATCGTCTCGAACGCGATATCTGGCGCGTGCAAACTCCTCACGCCATCAAATATTGTCTTCCCTAATTCTCCGTACACGTGCGCGTCAAAATTCCTCCGTACGCTCTCAAAAACACCTTCCTCCGTGTTCAAAAACTCCTTAAACGGCTCTACGATGCTATGTCTCGTCGGAAACACCCACGTGCTCTTCTTCTGGCCTTTCTTGACTGGCGGTCCTTCCGCTCTTAAATCGACCACGGCGTACTTTCCACTCCCGACCCACGCGTTCGACGTCGCGTACTCCCTGTGCCTCTTCTTCGGCGCCCTCAACTCTTCGTGCATATCTACGTTTTTCAAATCGTACCCGTACGTGTACGAAAACTCTTTCGTGTCCATATCGGAGGTCCCGTTCGAGTTATAAATAATCCTCGTCGCGGATGGCAAGCAGATGACGACCGTAAACTTCCCATCCGAATCGATTTCCTCGTCGTTGTTCCCTCGAATCACTCGCTCCACGACCGGTTCCAACGCTTTCGCGTCGACGATAAATCGAGGACGGTGCGTACGCCTCGATTTTAACGTACCAACCGCGTCTTCGTAATCCCGTCTTAATTTCCCTAACTTTTCCTCGTAGAGCGATACCGAGCCGTGTTTCACCGTCCATTGGATGGTAAAACGCACTTTGCTCTTCATCGGGACGATGACATTTTTCTCTTTCATATCGTTGTGTAACACTGAAAACTTCTGAAACGCTTCGTTTAAGTGCAAAAGCAAACCAGATTTGTCCACGTGTAAATACGGATCGTTCCCGAGCGTGTCGTCTAATCCGAGCAAAAGGACGTCGACGGAAAGTGGTAAGGTGAATGATGATTCAGACGACGACGTAAACGATGACTTTTGCGCCGTCGACGTCCTCTCAAAGCTTCCTTCTTCCTCCGCGCGAACGGTGACATTTTCCCCTAAAAAGAAGGGAAGAACAAAGACGACGACGAGAAGGAGAATGGAGAAAAACGACGAGAACGCAGCAGACGACGGCACAGCCTTCGCGCGTTTTCTCAACGGGCGTTTCTTCGACGTCGAGAAGGCGTCGTCGTCCGCTTCTTTTGTCCTCATTGTAAAAAGGGAGTGAATTTGTGAAGCTTCGAGTTGTGAGAGTTTCTAAGGCGTATTAGGAGGATGCGCTCGAATATTCGAGAAGATGTACTAGTACACTGCGCTTATGTACGTATTAAAACACACACACACGCCGTGTGAGTGAGAAGTGTTATTTTACATTTTAGTTTACCGCGACGATTTCACCTTTCGCGATGATTTTCCCGGCGTCTCCGTCGTCTCTTTCCGTCGTAAAATCATCCCTATTCTCGCGAATCACAAACTCCTTCCCGCCTATAAAGTTATCCTTCTTCTCGTTCAAACTGACGTAAATATCCTTCACGTTTGCAATCTTCCCTTCGTTATCGACGGAAATGTTCCCTAAATCTCCGTAGTGTCGATTCAACACGCACCCGTCGCCGACGAAATGACACGCGCTCGCCCCGAATTTCTTCACCGAGTCCGGAGCGCCGTGCGGGCGCAACTGTTTTTGCGAAAGAAGAAGATTAAGATGAAAAAGAAGAAAAAGAAGAACAGATGTCAGCGTTATTCTTAAACTAACAACGTAAAGCGTTGTCATATCATCCTCGATCGAGTATATACTAATTGATATCATCATCTTACCTCTGGATTCCAACTCTTGCCGTTATCGTCGTGAATGTTCACGCCGTGCTTGGTGTTCGGCGCTAACCCATCGACGGAGGAAAAATCAAACGTCACCGTTTCTTGTAAACTTCGGTTCAGTTTCGATGTGATTTTCACGGAACCGGAGACCTTCTCGGAGGATGTCAACTCGACTTTGTACTCTTTCGCGGTATCGGAGAGCGACTGGGAGGTTTTCGAATCGAACGCAAAAGATGATGAAGGCGTTGAAAGAACACTTAAAAGCGCGAGCGATATCGCGAAGGAGGAAACAACACCATTAATTGCGACATTTTTTTTGCTCTCGTCGTTGCCCTCGTCCTCGATGCGCGTCGACGAGGACGTAAACGACGATGTTTTCGACGCATCGCATCCCCTTTTTACGAGACGCTTTGCAACGCATCGTCTTCCGTGAGTAGTATTCGTATTCAGTCTTCGTCTCGCGAAAAGCGGTGTCAATGGTAAGACGAACGCCGTGGACGACGAGAACATCCTCCTCTGTAGTTGTTATCGTGTCTCTCGCCGTTTCTTTGCCCTTAATGTGCGCTCTTATAGGGGAGTAAAAGTAGGGGAAATTGGACAGTCGAAAGTGGATAAAATGGAAGACATTTCACCTCATAAGAAAGGATGATGAGCAAGCGCGAAGACGTGGACGACAGAGAAGCGTTGTCATTAAAACTAATGCTGGAACGCAATGCTCGAATGCACTCGCGAAAATCGGTCGAAAACGGACGCAATTTCCCCGTCCGCGAGAACGATGTGTTCGTCTCCACGTACCCGAAGAGCGGGACGACGTGGATGCAATTTCTCTCACACAACGTGCGTTTGGTCATCGAAAACGAATTCCTAGACGAGGCGAAAGCGATGAACTTTAACGAAATCACGGAGAAAGTGTCCTGGGATATATTAGCGGAAGATTGCCGGTCAATAGGGACGATTGGTGGCGCGCAGGATTTACGAGCCGGGCAGAGCAAAACAGACCCGAAGCATGGGTTGAGGCTGTTCAAGTCGCACGAAAGCGTCGAGGCGATCGCGAAGAGGAAGGGAAATGAGATGATGGCGAGATACGTGATCGTGTGTAGGAACCCAGAGGATGTTTTTCATAGTTTTCATCAGTTTTTACCGGCGTATTGCGGGATTGACCCGGAGGAGATTCGCGCGGAGACGTTTTGCGACGCCATATTCGCCGGAGCTTCGCACAGCGGGCAATATTGGGAATGGAACATGGATTGGTTCCAGTTTGCTGAGAAACATCCAGAGAGAGTGTTGATGGTGTGCTTTGAGGATATGAAAGAAGATTTAGCGGGTGTGATTAGAAAAGTAGCGAAGCTCATGGGGGAAGACTTCATCGCGAGTGCGGATTTAAAGGAGATGTGTCGTCGCGGGTCGTTCGAGTACATGCGAAAACACAAGACGAAATTCGACGACCATTTCGTGAGGAATAAGGTGAAGAAACAGATGGGAATACCGGACGATGCGCCGGAGTTTTCCGTGGGGAAAGTCAGGGAGACGGGCGGTAAGATTGGCGACGGGAAGAAAAAGCTCCCGGAATCCGTGCAGAAGCGATTAGAAGAACGCTGGATGGAAGTGTTCGGTAGGAAAGGCTTCGATTCGTACGAAAGTTTTCGGATGCGCATCAACGAGATATGGAAGTAGTTCATTCACTATTTCGTGTAGCGCTTTAGTATTACATAATAGCATAGCACATGCCAGTAGTATTTACAAAACGCGTGAGTTATCAGCTCTCGCGTCGTGCTTTAGAGTTGTTGAGCTTCTCTTCGTTTCATTCCGAGATATCCGTGTCGTCTTCATCGTCCGCGTCCCATTTTTCTTTCGCTCGAAGCAACATGGTGTGCTTAACATCTAACTGCAACCTCTTCAGCGCCTTTTCCGCGGTCACGAAATCAATCCGTAGCTCCGCGTTTTCTCCTTCTAACTGTTCTATTTTCTCTTCTAATTTCTCCACCACGTCTCCTTCGCTCGCGTCGTTCCTTCTCGCTTTCGCCAAGGCGTTCAGAAACCTCCACCTTTGCAGAAGCATTCGTGCCTCTGTTTTCCTGCGTTTGTCGCGCGTCTCCGCGTGCATTTCTAAAACCTTACGAAACTGCCTCTCGTATAACTTCAGCCTTTGTTCACTCCACGTGTTCGGTTCCGAGAGTTTTTGCAACGCGTCAATCTCCTTTTTGTTCTCCGCGTCTTTCTTTTTATACAGTTGCGCGTCTGCTCGTAACTTTCCAATTTCCATTCGCATACATTCGTTTTCCTCGAGTGCGTTCGCGAGAGAGTGTAAACCGGCGTCTCGAACGGATTCGTTCGACGCGTTCTCATCGAGTATTTTACGTAACTTTCGTCGAAGCGCGGAAGGTGACGATGATGTCATCAGAACTTCTTTGTGGGGGGATTTTCAAAATGGAAATCGACAGATACGCGACACAAAAAGCCGCCCGCGAGTTGACGCGGAAAGAGAGAGATACAGAGAGAGGGAATGTCCTCGTTCATCAAAGTCGTTCAAAACTACAACAACCTTTTTTACCCGTCTACTGTGTCGTCGTTTTTCTCGCGAAAAGGAAGAAGAACACCCCCAGTCGTCGTGGCATCATCATCATCGATGACGAATAAAAGAGAGGTTTGGGAAGTCTCCAAACCGGGAAGTTTATCCGCGTTAGAACTACGCAAAGACGTCCCTTTATCTGCGTTAGAAGACGAAGACAAAGTTCGCGTGGAAGTGAAACATATCGGGTTGAACTTCGCGGACGTGTTTACCGTGCTCGGTTTGTACGGCGCGACGCCGAAACACGAGACGTTTATTCCTGGCTTAGAATTCGCAGGTGTGTGCGTGGAGGAAGGAAAAGGAGGAAAAGAAGGAGAGACAAGTTTAATCGGAAAGAGAGTGATGGGGGTGACTCGATTCGGTGCGTTCGCCACGGTTGTGGACGTTCCCAGACATCAAGTTCGCGTTATTCCAGACGCGTGGAGTTTCTCGGAAGGTGCTGCGTTCATCGTGCAATCGCTCACGGTGTATTACGGATTATCCGCGCTCGGGAGGATACGCGAGGGCGACGTGTGTTTGATTCATAGCGCGAGCGGTGGGTGCGGATCGCAAGCGTTGCAAATTTGCGACAAGGTTGGAGCGAAAGCGATTGCGGTTATCGGCGATGAGAGTAAGAAAGGGTTTTTGGAGAAGAAATACGGAGGTTCGTTACCGGCGAGCGCGATTATCGTGAGAGATAGAAAAACTTTTGGAGACCAGGTGAGAGAAGCCGCGCAGCGCAGCTACGACCGGTCTGAAGTCGATATCGTCCTCGATGCGACGTTAGGTGATTTTTTCGAAGGTGGGTGGAACAACTTGTCAAAAGGTAGAGGTGTGTACGTTGTTTACGGCGCGGCGGATGTGACGCCTCGCGGAGGCGTTAAGTGGTATAATCTTTGGAACTGGTTGGTATTGATTAAAAAGTTCCTCACGAGACCAAAAATTGACGCGATGGAACTTCCGGGGGAGAATAAGACCATAGCCGGCTTTAACTTGATATGGATGTTTGATAAGAGTGACTTGCTCTTATCTTTGTTATCAGAGTTAGAAAATTTGCAATTGCCGCCTCCAAGAGTTGGGATGGAATTCTCTTGGGAGGAGTTACCGAAAGCGTTGGAAGCGTTTCAAAGCGGCAAAACGAGCGGTAAAATTGTAATTAAACTGTAATTTTAAATACCAGCAGTACACACGTACGTAGTATATCGTTTGCTATCGACTAATCTTTACTAAGCGCTAATTTGCATCGAGAGCTCCTCGATTCGTTCGTCTATTAACGATATCGCTCGGTCGTTCGAAGAATACGCCCCCGTGCGCATCAAATCACCTCTTTCGTTGACCAAACGTCGAACTTCTTTTTCCAACGCTCGCTTTTCAACCATCGACATTGGATGGTGATTCGCCCGTGGAATTTCAATATCCTCGTCCTTTTTGAAGGTGGACGATGACATTCTCTCAGATGCGAGAAGCGCGTCTAAGCGAGCGTCGACTCCTCCCGAAATAGAAGAAGAAGCTTTCTTGGTATTTTTACTCTTACCCGCAAAAGAAATGTTCCCGACGTCGTCGCCGCCGCCAAAGCCGCGGTACTCACTTTCACTTCCTCGGAAAGCGCTGCTCACATCCATCATGAGCGATGACGAATCTGGCGCCACGTGCGCGCGGTTCGGGAAAACACCTCCGGTTTTCTCCAACGCGTCTCGTAGCTGCGCCTTCTCGCGCTCTAACGCAACAATCTGCGCAGCCATTTTTCGCATTTGGACTCGAAAGCGGTCTCGACTCGAACTCGCGTCTTCCAGCGCACTTTCCGCCGATTCTAATCGCGGCCGTAACGTCGCAATCTCGCTATTCAATTTAGCCACATCACTTTGGAAATAGCTCTTCTTGTACTCGGAAAACATGTCTTCAATCTCGCGCTTTTGCTTTTCAAGCTTAGCCGCTTTCTTCGTCGCGTCGTCGCGCTCCTTCTTGGACGTTTTCTGGTCTCGGATGGCGTTTTCAACTTTCTTCTCTAACGTTTCTTCCTTCGTAGCGTACTCGCGCTTTAATTGTTCTGTTTTTGAGACGTGCGCTCGTTCGAGTTCTTTCTTGCGTCGTTCAATAGTTTCTTCCGCTCGAACGACTTCCCGTTCCCGATTTTCCAACATTCGTGTGAGTTCTTTCAATTTGTTTTCCGCGTCTTTCGCACGACGAGACGAGAGTTCGAATTCTTTGTTCCTTTGAATTTCGCGTTGCTTCCAGGCTTCCTCGAGCGATTGCATGCGTTTGGTAGCTTCCTCGGTGAACTTGCTCTCCCAGGCAAGCATGCGTTCGCGCTTCCAGCTCTCGAGCGCGAAAGCGGCGTTGTATTCCGCAGTGTTTCGAACGTCGTCTTCGGATGGGAAGCTATACGTAGACAACGTCGGTTGTTGTAGCTGCTGCTGCGACGGCTGCGACTGCCGATGTTGCTTGTTCTTATATTGTTGTTGTTGAAGAAGAATATTCGCTCGCGTTCGGCGAATGCGGTCGTGAAAATCTGTCGGTTTCGGGTTGCGCCCAGCCAAAGGCGGTCTCGGCTTCGGTTCAAAGTTTTCCTGCTCTTCGTCCTCTTCGACAAAGTGAGGCGAAGAAAACGAGGAAGATAAATCCGAAAGCGTGAGTTCGAGACGCACTTTCTCCTGTTCTTCGCGAATCACGAGAGACTCTTTCACGGTTGGCTTCTGTAACAATCCCGACATCGAGACCGAAGACACGGAAGACGATGTGTGCACTTTCAAAAGCGCGTCCGGCGAGGACAACGCTTCGGCTAAACTCGACGGATTGGCCCAAAACTTGAACGTTATCGCATCGTCGACGCCTTTTCCTATTCTATTCGCATTTCTTGATTTCTTATACTTTTTCTTGTTTTCTTCGTCGTTGCTATACGAGGAAGTCACGTTGAACATTGAATTCTCGAAAACGTTCGGGAGTCGAAACGTAACCGGGACGCCACCGCTCGAGGCGAGTCGAACTCGAAGCGAGAACGGTTTTGCATTTTCACGATTCGCCGTTACGTGTTTCTTTTCTATGACGTCGCTCTCTTCGTCTTCGCTGCCTTCTTCTTCTTCTTCTTCTTCGTCGTCGTCGTCTTCATCGCTCGTGGAAGCGCGATTGCTCATTTCTTCTTCATCAACCGATAAATTTTTCAACACCGTATCTATTTCGTCGTCTATTTCGTCCTCGTCGTCGAATAACTCTAATTGCACGCCACCGTGTCCGTATCTCACTCGTTCTTCGTACCCAACCTCTTCGTCTCCATCTTCATCTCCCTCTTCTCCAACCAACACTTCTCTCACGAACGCAAACGCTCTCAATTCAGGCACTTCCCTCGATTTCGCCAATCGATACTTCGCCGCCGCCAGCGCGGTCCACTCGCCCACCATCTGCATCCCTCTCGTCGTTTTCCAATCAATCCCCGCCGCTTTAATCGCCGTCGCGTTCGCCCGCAACGTCCTCGGTTCAACGATTATCCACCCGTGTTTATTCTTCGTTGAAGAACTCCCACCGCTCGTCAACCGCGAAAGCTCTTCTTCCTCTTCTTCCTCCGCCATATTCGCCGTCTGTACGGTCAACTTCAACGAAGCGCCGCCGCGTTGCAATATCTTCTTCATCTCCGAAGGCGTTCGCGAGAACACTAACTGCTGGTTCCATTTCGGGTTCGTCGACGGTCTCGCCGCTTTCTGTTTTCATTTTTAAATATAGGAAAGAAAATGGTGCGTCAGCGGTGGTCAACTCCATTCTTTGGTCAACAAATTTTCTCTCGAGAGTGCACACAAACAACAAAAAAAGAGAGATATACACTCTGTTACACTTACGGTCATCTTTTCCTCGTCGTCAAATTTCGCGTGCACTCTCAGCGGTGCTTCTTCGCGCATCCCTCTCGCGTCTCGCACGATCACGCGTAATTCGTGTACCGTATTCGTCGTCGTTGCGTGCATCGTTCGTTCTTCTTCTTCTTCTTCTTCCCGCATCGTCGTCCTAAATGTTTTTCTTAATTTCAGAGTAGGAGAAAAAAAAATGGAAATTCTCTCGTCAACAGAGCACACAAAAAAGAAACGGACGAGAGAAAAGAGATTTCGCTCGACGACGAGAACAACGACAACTTCTCTCGCCGCTGCTACTGCTGAAACTGCTTCCCTCCTCTCTCTCTCTCTTATATATATATATATGTATATATAGACAACTCTCTTTTAACTCTCTTTTCTAGTGAGAACTTTTTGTGTGGAAAGAAAAAAGTCAAGAGAAAAATTTTTCTTTTTTTGAATTTTTTTCTCAAAAGTTTTTCTTCATTTCTGTGAAACACACGAACCCCTACTAACGAGTACGAGCAGAGATACACCGATGACGACGATGATTTCTTCGAGGAGTGGCACCACCAAAACCACCTTTTTTAACGCCTCCTCCTCCTCCGAAGAGCAGAAGAAGACGAGGAAGATGAGAACGACAAAGCGGACGGAAACGGTGCGTTTTAGGACGACTTCTTTTTGTGCGGATGCGTTTTTGACGAATACGAATGCCAAAGTTTTAACGGCCTTTAGACGACGACGGCGAGAAGCGTTGCGTCGAACAGCCTCTTCCTCCTCCTCCTCCTCCGCATATAACAACAACAATAGGACTGAAAACGACGACGACTTTTCCAATTATTTCCAATCGTTAAAGAAACAACCGTGGGACGCGTTACCGAAACCTTGGAAAGAGTTTTGGGGCATGCGACCAGCCGGATATGTCTTGAACGTGGACAACGAGAAACAAACCGTAAACGCGAACGAAATCGAAAGTCCGTCCTTAAATTTCCCGCAAACGAAAGAAGAAGGTGTGGAACGATTGAAATCGAATCTGGTGTACTACAGGCAGAATTATTTCGTCATGTTTGTCCCGTTTTGTGTCATGTTTGGTGGATTTAACTTTTGGCCGTTTCTGTTGTCTTCGGTTGGATTTTTTACCGCTTTAGCCGCCGCGAGCGATAAGATTTTAGGCGAAGTGCAATTAAAGATGGAAGAGAAGAACGTGGGGATGGATTTGACATTTAATAAGCAGAGGGTGTTAGGGATGGATAGGAAGGTTTTGATGAAAGCGGGCGTATTGTTTGGTTTCTTTTGGATGACGAAGTGGGTGCGAGCGTCCGACGCGGTTGCGGCGGCGAGTAAGATTACGAGGATGTTGATACGAGTCGTCATTTTGTGGATGATGACGAGCGCGTATTTGGCGATATTGAGACCGATTGATTTGAAGAGCACGCTTACGAACGCGTGGGGGGAGTTAAAAGATGCAAAGAGTAAAGAGGATTTTGAAAAAGCCGGAAAGAAAGCGTGGTCGGGCGTGAAATCGTGGT
>JACLAB010009341.1_pt1 | contig 19446 bp, 13 predicted proteins | sample 8027921 | NCBI WGS metagenome assembly JACLAB01 (sample SAMN15725117, study PRJNA655200) | protist metagenome | isolation source: fluorescence activated cell sorting (FACS) single amplified genomes of... | place: USA: West Boothbay Harbor, Gulf of Maine | collected 2000-07-19 | reverse complement strand
GTCGGGAAAGGCTGGGCTTCCGGACGACAAGGAAGACTTTGAGCTGTACAACCCGAGGGTGAAGGAGGTTCTGAAGGACTATGCGAAGAAGGGCTATGCGCTGGTGGTGATGAGCAACCAGGGTGGGATCAAGACGGCGATGGGCGGGATAACGAGCTTCGTTGTTCGCGGGGTGTGTGCGAACGTTGGGAAAGCTCTGGGTGACGACGTGGCGCTGAACTTTATTCTGGCGACGGCGGCGCCGGACAAGGCGGGGAAGTATAGGAAGCCGCAGCCGGGGATGTGGCGTGCGTTCGTCGAGCTGATCAACGACGGGGTGGAGCCGGACCTTGCCGACTGTCTCTACGTGGGGGACGCGGCCGGGAGGCCGCAGGACATCATCGCGAGCAAGATCAACGACGGGGATAAGCAGTTTGCGGAGGCCGTCGGGATCGCGTTCAAGACGCCGGAGGAGGTGTTTGGAGTGCCCGGGAAGGGGAAGGAGGAGAACCAGGCGATGGGGAATGCGTTCATGGAGCTGGCGAATCTGCACGCGGAGAAGACGGAGAGCGATAAGAAGTTCTTCAAGGCAAAGGCGTTGCGGGTGGCGGGCGGGAAGATTAAGATGCTGGAGAAGGTCGTGAGGAGCGTGGAGGATGTGGATGGGGTCAAGGGGATCGGGAAGATGAGCAAGGAGTTGGTGGCCGAGTTCCTTGAGACGGGAGGGTTGGCGGAGATCGAGAAGATCAACAGCGGGGAGTATGAGCGGGAGCGGAAGGAGCGGGCGGAGAACGACGAGAAGGAGATCAGCAAGGCTGCCCAGGTACGTTGCCGGTGCTGGTGGAGGGTGTTGTTCTTGTCGGAAGGCTGCTGTCGTGTATGTGTGTGTGTGTGCCTCCTTCTCGCCGTCGCTCACTCGTTGTTGTCTTTTTCCTTCGCTGTATTCTCCAGGTCGGCCAGGCGTTCCTGTAGTTCCATCACGTCTTAACGCATATTCTATAGAACGTATCAGATTGGGGCGACGCGCTCGCGCTCACACGCATTCGTACAATGCCCCTCCGCCTTTTCAAGGGACTCGCACCGGCAGTCCACCCCCGTACCCTCAAGACGCCTTCCCCTCCTGCACGCCGGCGTCTCAACACGCTCGACGTCTCCGCTCTGTTCACCGGCATCGTCCAGGGCAAAGCGCGGATCACGTCGATCACGTCCCTGACCAGCAAGGTCGCCGAGTGGGACGGCCAGTCGTACGACATGCGAACATTCCGGGTCGCCTTCCCGACAGAGTCGACCCACGGCAACATGTCCACGGTGCAGATCGGCGCGTCCATTGCCCTGAACGGGACCTGTCTGACGGTCACGGAGACGGACCTCGGGAACAACACCGCGACGTTTGACGTCATCGAGGAGACGCTCAAGCGGACGAACCTCGGGAGCTTGCGGGAAGGGAGTGCCGTGAACTTTGAGCGGTCAGCGCGCGTCGGAGACGAGATCGGGGGCCACACGGTATCCGGTCACGTGCAGACGACGGCACGAATTGTCGGGATCACCACGGGAGACGGCAAGACGCGGATGGACTTTGAGCTCGCGGACCCGTTCTGGAAGAAGTACGTGCTGCAGAAGGGATTCGTCTCGGTGGACGGTTGCAGCTTGACCGTGGGCGAGACGACGGGCGACGGCGGGTTCTGCGTGTACTTGATCCCTGAGACTTTGCGAGTCACGGTGCTCGGGGACAAGGGCGTCGGGGACTCTGTGAACGTCGAAGTCGAGGCACAGACCCAGGCGATCGTCGACACGGTGGAGCGGGTGCTCGCGGAGAGAGGCGTCGTGGGCTGATGATGCTGCCTCGACGGCGGCGTCGGGGAATCTCACGGCCTCCACCAATCAACCACCCGCCCGATTGCCTCAGACCGATTTGCACTTGATACATCAACCTTAGGTAACCTACGTGTGTGTATGTGTGACGTCGATCGACTCGGACGAGACCGGTGCTGCTGAATTTCGTGGGAACAGAATTTGAATTTCGTGGGAACAGAACATGTCGGACGCAGCAGCGGAAGCAGTCGCTGGCGATGCGGCGATCCAGCAGAGTCTCGAAGAGGCATTGAAGCAGGCGATGGCCGCGCAGGCTGCGTCCAAAACCTGGGTCTCTTCGCTGACCGAAGCGCACGCCGAGGTCATCGCCACGTTCGCGGCGTTCAGGGACGACTTCTTCGCGCAATTGCCCCTGGCGGTGGGCGCGTTCAGGGAGTACGTGGGACAGATCAACTGGACTGAGCCTTTTGTGATGGCACTGGTCGTCTTCCACGTTTCCATGCTGGCGTTGCTGGTGGCGTCCAGGTCCCGGGTGGCCGTTCAGAACGCGGTGTTTGCCCTGAGCGTGTTGATTGTGTACAACGCCGAGAGGCTGAACGGGTTCTTGCGCAGTAACTGGCACCTGTTGACTCGCGAGAACTACTTTGACGAGGGCGGCGCGTTTGTCTCGCTCGTGGTGTCGCTGCCGCTGCTGATCAACATGCTCGTGGTGGTGATCAACTACTCGGTTATGTTTATGCAGACGCTGGTTGTGATGCAGAAGGAGAGGATGGGGATGGCGGGAAAGAAGGCCGGTGCCAAGAAGGGCGCCGCCACGCCGATCAGGCGGTCGACGCGGAACAAGAAGAAGAACTAGGGGAGGACGAGAGGAGAGGACGAGAGGAGAGGACGAGTTCGTGTGCCACGGACAAATACTGAGACATGAGACATGACGTATACCGCTTACTGTAACACCACGCACAAAGCAAAGAGCCCCGAGCCCCGAGCTCCTAGCTCCGGTTTATCGACACGAAATTCGTCGGCCGTGCTTCCTTCCTTCCTTCCTTTCCTCTCAGGAGAACAAGAGCCGGAACTTGGCGACGAAGCCGGTAGCAGGCTCTTTCCGTCCCTGTTTGCCCGCAACAAACGTGATCGGGTGCTCGTTGTACGCCGCCCAGTTGGGGCCGGTGACCAGGATCGTGGCGACGACCGTGGCGGCATACACGTAGATCATCGTCATGAAGCTCTGCATGAAGTAGCCGACGAAGAACGCCAGGGCACAGCCGATGACCATCATCTTCATCGCCCGCTTCTCCGCGAGCGACTGGCCCTTCCAATCCATCTTTTGTGTGTGCTGTGATCTGCAGGCTGGTGACGAATGGACCTCGCTTTCTCTTCCTCGCGTGCCGCCGTTCTTCCAGCGTCCGGCTTCCGATGCTGTCAATCTATGCTATCAATCTATTCGACTGCCTGCACTGTCACAGAGGAAAAGAAAAAACGTTCACGACTGCTTCGCGACCGTCGCGACGATAAAATACCCCTGGGGAAGCGCAACCTCGCGATCCGTCTCGGTCGGGAAGCCGCACACCTCGGCAGGCAAGTCCAGCGCCTTGGCAATCTCCGCCCGCGTCGTCGCCAGGAGCGGCGTCCACCCCAAGCCGCCGACCCACGGCATGGGATCCTGCGGGCACCCGCTCTTCCACTCGCCCATGAGCGAGCCAGACCGCTTGCTCCTTCCTCGGTTCTCAGCCAGCCTCTTGACGCACTGCTCGGTCACGACTGCCGTCAAAAGACTGGATCCCGGCGCCGAGAGCGCCGCCACCTCTCGAAGGAGGGCGTCCACGCGCTCCGGCTCGAGGTACATGAGCAGCCCCTCGGCGATCCAGACGGTAGGCTTGTTCGGGTCAAAGCCGGCCTCCAGAAGGGACCGGGCCCACGTCGGGTTACCCACGTCCGTCGACACGCTGGCCCTCGAGTCGCATCGGAGCGGGTACTCGACCGCCTTGTGGTTGTGGTTGCTGCCCGCCAAGGAACCTATCTGGAACTCCAGGAGCGCGTTCTTGCTGTGCGACCGCCGCATCGGGCTCATAATCTCACACTCTGCCCCGTGCTTCAGTAACATGTCCTCCTTGACGTCGATCACATCCTGCCTGTCGACGTCGAACCACCTGAGGGACGCCGGCAGGTGCAGGCGCCACGGCCTCGTGCTGAGGCCGGCGCCCAGCTCGACCACCTGCGACGGAAACGCGACCGACTTTTGAGAGCCGAGCGATCCCAGCGACGCAAGCGATCCGAGGGACCTCACTTTCCCGAGCGGCTTGTTCGAGCCGGCTTTTTCGTTCGTCAAGGCGTCCATCGTCGAGACAATGTGGCCACGGTGAGGCGACGAACGGTACGTTTCCGGCATCCCCAGACACTCCTCGAGCTGATCGTCAAACCACCTCGTGCGAACCGCGAGCCGACTGACCATGTAGGTCCGGTCGAACCCCTTTGGTGCTGCTGTCCGGCGCTTTTTGACCTGCTTCATCGCCACCGGCCCCGCCAGATGCTTGGCGAGCGGGTCGTCCACCAGACGGGCTTTCGCAGACTCTTCGTCATCCTCCATCGCCCGAGCGGCAGCGATCAGCCGCGAAGAGTACGAGACGAGGCTGTCCATGCCGTCGTACTTGTCCGCCGTGGCTATCGTCCCCCGCACCAAGACGGCGACGAACGCCGCGACGCCAGCCAGGGCGAGCAGCGGCAGGGTCGAACCGGACGAACCGGACGAACCGGACGAACCGGACGAACCGGACGAACCGGACGAACCGGTACCGTTCCCTTGCTCGTCGTCCCTGTCCCTGCGTCTGATGAAGCGAAACATCCTCAGGAAGAGAGGGAAATGGCCGTTTTGAGTCGATCGACTCGCGAGTTCATGAACTCGCGACCTGATCAGGTCGCACAAAAAAAGCTAAGGGACGTCTGCGAGATCCCCCTCTCGCTGTTTCTCTCTCCGTCTCTGTCTGAGTACTGGTGATCAGGGGGAATGGCTTCGAAGCAGGACAGGAAGGATAGGGGGAAGGAGAGGAAGGGAAGAGGCGATGATTCGGGGAACATGATCCAGCGCCTGTTCTCCAGCGGCGACGAGCTGACGAGTCAGGAACACCTTCTCATTCTGGCCTCCTCGTTTCTCTTGGGCATGTCGATCCAGCGCTGGATCAGGGACCGACTGGGGGACGCGGCCATGAGCCTGCGCACCCCGCCGGCCAAAGCCGCGCTGTGCGTGTTACCTCGGCCGCACGCCCCGACGCTCAGCGACGAACGCTCACAAACTCCCACTCGCTCACTCGCTCACTCGCTCGCGCCCCGCGTTCTTCCGTTCGTTCGCCAGGTGGGCGGCCGCGATGCGTGCCGTCGAGAGTCTCGAGAACGACAGCGCGCTGGTTGTGGACGATATGGCCGAGCGCATGTCGGGAAGGCGGGCTTTCCGGCGGTGCCTGTCGAACGCGACGCCGTCCAACTCGGAGCGAATGTACCAAGTGTCCGAGTTGGTGCTCGGGACGTGGTGGTTCGACAGGTCGTTGATGACGCTGCTCACGTCCAACTCGCTGCATTCGGCGAGGGGCTGGCTGTCGGCCAGGCTTCGTAACAGCGCGAGAGGCCTGGCCGGGCCGCCGCGACAGGTGGTGGTGGTAGGCAGCGGTTTCGACACGAGGCCGTGGAGGATGGCGCTTCCGCCGATGACCAAGTGGCTGGAGATTGACGTGCCCGAGGTGGCCAGCGCCAAGAAGAGGAGGCTGCGGGCTGTGAATGCCGAGCTTCGAATGAACGATTTCACCGGAATGTATCCGCTGAGGACGATCCAGTGGGATTTGCATGCGGCCGACGTCACGAACGAGCGCTTGAACTTTGGCAAGGTGCTCGACATGTACGGGTTTGACGTCACGGCGCCCATCGTGTGGGTCGTGGAGAACGTGCTGATGTACCTGTCGCCGGAGCATGTCAATCAGCTCCTGTCGCGGATGTCTGCGGTGAGCAGTGCGGGGAGCATTGTGATCGCGAACAGTACCGTCAACCGGAACGCCGAGCTGGTGGGAGAGGGCAAGCACGGGACGTACCCGTCTGACGTCGTGAGCCACTGGGTGAGCTCGCTGCCGGAGAGTCCGGCGGACCTGGAAGTCGTGTTGTCGGGAGCGAACTGGGACCTGATGGAGTCGTGCACGCAGCATGAGATCGCCGAGGCCGTCTGTGATGGAAGGGACGTCGCCTCGATGTGCGCCGGGGGCGTCGGGCAGCCGGTGGGCCCCGGGGAGCATCGCCCCACCGATGTGTATTTCTTCGCCAGGAAATTCTAAGAGCAGAGAAAGAATAACGAAACGAGGTTGCTAACTCCAGACGTCTTTGACGTAGCGGGCCACGCGGGTCATGTCCTTGAGCATCGCCTCGGCCTCCGCGGCGTCCATGGCGTCTGCGCCGTCGCCGCTCGAGATGATTTCTACGAGCGCGTTGTGGACGTCCTTGGCCATGCCGTGCCCGTCGCCGCAAATGAAGACGAAGGCGTCCTGGTCGACGATGAGCTCGCGGAGGCGGTCCTTGTGCTGCAGCATCAGGTGCTGCACGTAGACCTTCTTGTCTGGGTTCTTGCGCGACTCGGCCACGCACAGCTTGGTGAGCGTCCCGTCAGCCGCGAACCCCTCGAGCTCGTCGCCGTACAGATAGTCCTTGGCCTTGTCTCGGCAGCCGAAAAACAGCCAGCAGTCTGCCGGCGACAAGGAGGACGAGGAGGACGAGGAGAGTGCGTTCCGGCGCTGCTGGAGGAACCCGCGGAACGGAGAGACGCCCGTGCCGGGACCGATCATGATCCAAGGCACGTCGACCGACCCTGGCGGTGAGAAGGAGCCGCCCTTGCGCAGGTACAACGGGACGCGCTCGTCGGCATCGGCCGGCTTGTCGTCGAGCGGCAGCGCCTTGTTCTCGAGCCACCAGGTCGCAACGCCCTTGCGGGAGCCACCAGACACGGTCGGGTATTCGACTGCCGTGAAGGCCACCTCGGCCTTGTCGGGGCCCGTGGCCGACGAGGGCGCCGACGAGATCGAGTACATGCGTGGCGCCAGCGGCGGGAGCGCGTCGAGCAGCGCGTCCAGGGGCGGCTTGCAGCTGTCGTTCTCGAACAGGACATCTATGAACGCGCGCGGCGCCTTGATGACGGTCTCCATGTACTCCTGGCGCCCCTCCCTGGAGCACAGGCGCATCAGCGCCGCCTTCTCGGCGGGGTCAGAGCAGTGCTCGGCCAGCACGCGAAGGAGCGACTTTTTCGGCGGGCCAGTCAGGTCGACGCCGTGCAGAAACGCATCCCTGATCGAACAAGGCCACTTGATGTGCTGCAGCGGCCTCGGTGCAGCGACCGGCGACGCGCTCGGACGGAGAACAGCCTCCTCGCCCTTGTGCACGAGGGCAAACCGCTTGGACCCGTCGAGCCCGAGATGCGACAGAAGCGCGTCGACAAGTGCCGCGTCGTTCTCGGGAAGCACTGCAAGCGAGTCCCCAGGCCCGTACTCGATGCCCGAACCCGCGAGGTCAAACTGCACGTGCACAACGCGGCGATCCGCGTCGGACTCGGACGTCGTCAGGTACCGCGCGTCGCTGATGCGTGCCTGGAACGGCGACGCTGCAGAGACCGTCGTTCCGACCGCCACGTCGTCGTCACCAGTGACGTCACCAGTGACGTCGCGGCCAACGTGGTCGGCATCGCCCTCGTCGATCCAGACGACTTCCACGCCGCACGCAGGCAGCGCCATCTCCTTGGTCACTGACCGTACCGGCGTCTCCGATTCTTTGCGACCGTCGCTGACGGCGGCCTTGACAGCCGGCATCAGCTTCTCGATCCACCCGTCGATAATCTCCTCGATGCCGTCCACCTCGTCAGCCTCCACGCACGGATGGAATTCCGTCGCCCCGAGCTCCAGAAAGCGGTTCTTCACCACGCGCGGTACGTGCATGAACCGCGTGTAGTTCGAATCGCCGAGTCCCAGTCCCGTGAACTTGATCCCTCGCAGCGCCCCGGGCTCGTTCCTGTTCTTGTTCCGCAGGTCGTTGTAGAACCTGGTCGCGTTGTCCGGAGCCTCCCCGTCTCCCGTAGACGAAGCCACGTAGATGATAAACGGCGTCTTGTCACTGCTCAAGCCCCTCACCAGCCCGAGCTCGTTCATCGGGACAACGTTCGACGTGAGTCCCTCGCTGTTGATGCTCGAGCCGATGTTCTTCGCCACTTCCGCCGCGGTGCCCGTCTGCGATGCATACGTCACGACGATCGGGTGATCGGACGGACCTTTCTCGTTCGCCTGTGCTTTGGCCGCCCGAAGCTTGGCCAAGATGGCCGCGCCACCGACTGCAGCTCGGGGCGCCGTCGTTGTCGGCGGCGGCGGCGCTACTGTCGCTTCCGCTCCCGCTCCCGCTCCCGCTCCCGTTGCTGGGTCTGGCGCCGGTGTCGACGAGGAGGCCGGGGCAGGTGCATCCGAGTCCGGCCCCTTCGAGGCTGACGGTCGGAATCGAACGAATCGAATGATTTTGAATGATCTTGACGACGACGGAAGACGGTAGGACAAGAAGAGATAGAGAAAGAGAAACAGAGAAACAGAAAGATGACTGCCTTTTTTGAATGGCGAGTTTCGCAAAACCCGGCCTGAGCGCTCTAGCCTCTCAGAGAGTCTCTAAATAGCTCTTTCATGAAATTGATCAATTCCAAGAAGAAAGCTCGCTAAACAGAGCTAGCACCCAGTGCGATGCGTAGGCAGAACAGATAGCCCGGTACATAGAGCGGCGAGGAGGCATGCATGCGCCGAAGCAAACGTCCTCTTCGAGGAACAAATCGAGGTTGGCAGGCGAGGCCGCGGCCCCACGGGACCCGCTCGAGTGGCAGTCCCTCGTCGCGTCGTGCCTGACGAGCACCCAGAGGCAGCGGGACGGCGAGGGTCGAGTCGACGACGATGTCAACGATGTCAACGACGACGATTTCGAAGTGCAGTCGTCGTCGTCGTCCATATTCCACCTTTCAGACTCGTCGACGCACGCATCGTCGAATTGGACCAAGTGGATCGTGGCTGACAGTGATTTCCGATGGGGTTTCCTGAAGGCCTTGAGCAATGCGTTGCGTGCTCCACACGGGGTGCTCTATCGGGACGCGCCGTTGTCGACGGTGGTCGGGGTGATACGGACCTTGGAGCGGTATTGGGGCGATCTGTGCGATGACCAAGATGTGGATATCGTGCATACCGTGTACGAGACGATTCGAGACTGCTACAAGCAGCGGGCGGCGGGTGCGTCTTCCACGCACAATCCGGACGATCATTTGGCGTTGAAGTGTGCGAGCTTGCACTCGCTGACCGTGCTGCTGGTGGAGGTGAACCTGATCACGAGGGACCATCGGATGGTGAAGTTTCACGTGGATCATCTGGTGCGGCTGCTGTTCTCGGGGGTGTCGGACGACGACGTGATTGCCAAGGCGACGAATCTGTGGCTGCTCAGGGCGACGGCGAGTACGTGCTTATGCATGATGGAGAAGGATGTGCCGACGTTGTTGGCGCGGCAGGGGGCGATGTATGCGAGGGAGGCGATGGCGGAAGAGGGGTCGACGGCGGTGAAGGGGTTTCCGAAGACGAGCCTGGCCGTCACGGTGCTCGCGCACGCGTGTGCGAGGTATAGCGAACATTCCATCGATTCCAGCGATTCCAACGACTCCGGCGATGCCAACGACGAGTCGGCGCGTGTCTTTTCGGTCGTGTCGGAGGACGACAATCTGTCGACCACGCAGCGGTTTCACTTCCCGAGGCACTTGGAGCCGGGTGCGGAGGGTGGGGCGCGGATGACCGAGTATGCCCGCGCGACGGTCGCAGAGCTTTTCTTGTTCGCGGCGGACGTGATGAGAAGGATGAACGCCGAGACGATCAAGCGGCTGTCCGAGCCGTTGCGGGTGCTGGCGTCGCATGCTGGGCTCGAGCCGCAGAGGACGCTCTGGCCCGTGATGCTCGGGCTGATCGAGACGGGGAATGCGAACATCATGGAGTTTGTCTTGGACACGCATGACCGTGTCCCCCTTCTGTTCGAGGGTCGGCGGCCGTCTCTGTTGGAGAAGATCATTGCGAGGACGAACGATGGGTCGTTCTCGCTGGAGCAGCGGCAGTTGTGTCTGCGATGGGTCGCGAGGCAACACGCGCTTGCGCGGGCGGACTACGACGAGGGTGACGAGAGCGGACGCAGCAGAGGCAGCCCGAGACGGGGCTCACTCGAGCGGGCGTTCCTGCTGGACGATTGTTGGATGCAGCTGTTGCCGCTCGAGCACGACGAGATTTCCATCGTGCATCTGCGCGTCAAGGTCCTCGCGGGGTGCTTGGCGACCAGGGTGGGAGACTCGGCCGTGATCGCGACGGGTATCCTGCTCTGGCCGATGTGGTCCGACCCCAAGCACTCGGACAAGTTTTTGTACGCCATGCGCCAGCTCTATAGGACAATGGACACGGCCGAGTACTGCGACGAGGGCGAGCTTCGAGCGGAAGCGTCGTTCATCCGGGCCGTCGTGCATGCGTCTGTGGTCTTCCCGCACTTGCTGTCGCCCATCGAGCAGTTTCTGGACATGTGCGACGACATCATGCGCGTCCGCATCCTGGCTGGATACGCAGGACTCGTGTCGCAGCTGGACGAACAGTTCGAGGTGTTGCGGGTGGACACCTGTGGTGCGGGTGGACACGGCCTGGGCGGTAGACGGGAGCCACGGGAGCCGCTGGGCGCCTCCTCCTCGAGCGCCCTGCAAAAGTCTACGTCCACGCTGGCCGGTATGATGCGTGGGCTTTCTCTGCGCCTCTCCAGACGCTCGATGGGTGCTGTCGCCGACGAGAGAGAGGCGTCAACACCGGCACCCGCGACGGGCGTGTCGTCGCCGGCCGAGACGCCGGCCGCATCGAGAGCTGGCTCGTTCAAGCTTAACTCGGCGACGAACTCTCGCAGGCGGCTGTTGTCTTCTGGCGGCGACTCGAGGCGTTCGATCGAGAGCGTGTCACCGACTCGCGGACTGGAACGCCAGCTTTCCACGCCGCATCGCCATGCGTCCAGCGGCGTCGACCTGACGCTGCCCGACCTACAGCACGTGGACGAGCTGGAAGAATGGATCCTCTCGGACCGTACCTGGTCGTTCCTTAAGTACGACGTGCTTCGGTCGAAGGACCTCATGTCGTACAGGTCAATCCTGCACCGGATCGTGCGCCGAGCCGACATCAAGCCGTGCAGCGTCCTGAAGACCGTCGCCAACTATTGTTGGCAGTACAAATCGCCCACGTCGCACCCAGATCTGGCGCTGGGACTCAAAGAGACCGGCGCAGCCATCCTGGCGATCGCCCAGACAGCCGCCCTGGCCCACCTGCCCTTGGGCGAAGACGACGACGAGCCGCCCCGTCAACGTGACCACTCGGACGTCGTCGAAGCCATCCACGAGGTCCTCGATGCCATCCAAGATGGATTCCCATGCCTCATCACCCTCAAGCAGGCGATAAGGATGTCCAAGCTGGTCAGCGACGAGGACGCCTGGCGCCCCAGCCGCTCGCTCTCGACGATGGCGACGATGCTCGGCGGATACATCGAGGCCGCTGTCGGCGTGCAGGAAAAGTAGTGGAATTTTGTTACCCCGGGGTCTGGCCCACCTGGCCCGAGACATCCCAGGTTCCGCTCGAGTGGACCGAGCTCGGTCGCTCGCGATTTTGATTCCTGCGGGCGACCAAAATGTATGAAGAACTGATAACCCATGTATTACATGTTAAACATGATATGATATGACATCTCATGCGTACGACTGAATTGCCCAGACGTCCATGGGGCCGCCGGGCACGGCCTTGTCAAGCACCGACATGACCGCCGCCTTGGCGACAGCCTCGACCCGCACGGGAGGAACGAACGCACACCCCACGATCGGTACACTCGCCAAGCTCTTCGGTAGCCGGCTCACCATTGCCTCGAGCGGCGCGCCGACCATGCCGAGGGGGATGGTCATCGAGCCGCTGTGTCGGTCGCCATAGATAAACCCGGGCCGCAACGCGACGCCGTCCTCGCCAAACAGCTTGGCCACCTCCGTCTCGGTGTCCCGTTTGCCCTGAAAATATCCCCGCAACAGAAAATTCTCCGTCTGCCAGCCCCCGGGGAACACGAAATCGTGGACGCTAATGAACGAGAAACGCGCCACCCCGGCCTCCTTGGCCGCCCGCGCCAGCTTGATGTTCAGCTCGCCGCAGACGTGATACATATGCTTGTTGCTGCCAAACGCTCCCAGCGTGCTCACCACGCCCGTCGCCTCGTTCAGAGCCTCCTTCCACTGCCCCTCGTCGTTCGAAACGTCGCTCCGCAGCCATTCGACGCCCGACGCCCAGTCCGCGCTCGAGGCGAACGACGGCCGACCTCCCCGAGAGACCGACGTGACCTTGACGCCCAGGCTGGCCGCTTCCTCACAGACCTTTGAGCCCACGAAGCCACTCCCTCCGAATACGACGATCGACGGCGGGGTGGACGACGGGGCGGAGGACGCGGTGGACGTGGAGGTCTCATCAGAGGGGGTGGACGAAGAGGTTGAGCTTGCCCGTCGCGCACCCAAGAGAATCGTCTGGTCGACAATGCTCGTGACGTCAACAAGCTCGTATACCGACGACGACGACTCGCCCCATGCTCTGGTCAGCATCGGCGACGACGCGCGTGCTACACGTCTCGATACAAGCGCGGCCATTGAATCAAATGTGTAGAATGATCAAATATGTGGCAGTGAGAAAGGATGACTCATCTGATTCAGTGAATCACCCACCCCCACCATCAAGTCATCATCGTGATAATCAAAGTCGCCCTCCTTCGTTGATCAGGAAGCCGCAGACGTTCACGTTGTGGCGTTCGATCCACCGCATGTTGACCCGGATCGCCTCAATGGCCCGAGCGATGGCCACGCCGTCCTCGAGAATGCCGCTGTACTCCCGTCGCAGGTCCTCCATCAGGTCGATGCAGTGCTGGTCGCGCGCGTGCGGCGCCGCGCGTTCGATAGCCCGCATGATTTTTCGACCCGCTCCCGTGTCCGAGCCGAGCTTCTCGTACAACGTGATCATGTTGGTCCCGCCCTTGAGCCACTCCAACATGCGCCGGACGGCGGCGTCGCCGCCGTTCCGCGTGTAGGCCTCCAACAGTATGTTGACGTCCTGCGGTTTGATCTTGTCGCTCAAACTGAGATCCAAGACGGCGTTGTCGTGGTCAAAGATGGAGATGGCTCGGATGATCCGGTCGGCCTCGTCGGAGCTCTCGGCCGCGTCCAGCAGCCGCACCATGTCGTCCAGCGCGCCCTTCTTGTTGGACTTTGCGACCGTGTTGTACACGGCATCGCGCAGGTTAGAATCCAGCGTGACGTTTTCGCCCTTGACGATCAGCTTGAAGATGGTCGCGGCCTGCTTGGTGACGGCCGGGACGCCGTACTGGCCGGCGGCCGTGAGGATCGCCGGGCGAAGGCGCTGGAGTTCCGTCGGCTTTGGGGCACCTTCGACCGTGGACGGTCCGCTGAACGTGAAGAACTCCGACAGGTTGTCCTTGAGGTTGCCGGAGAGCGTCCCGTTGCTGATGAACGGGGAGATGACCTTGTTGCCGACGTACTCTGACCACTGTTTCTGACACGAGACCATGTGGTCGACCCGCTGCAACAGTGGGAGGGCGACCAGCCACGGCGCCGCGACGTCCACGGGCCTCGACCGAAGGTTCGTGGCGAGGCGGAGGAAGACCTCCATCGTCACGTCGCCGTGACCCGCCACGTGGAAGCTGTCCTCGATGAGCCCGGCCGTGTCGATGCCGTCCAGCACCGGGAACCCGTTCCCGTCGTACTGCTGCACGGCTTCGTTCAGCTGTTGCCACAGTTGCGGGCTGTAGTTGACCCGATAGTATCCGTATTGGCCGGCGTTGACCTTGATCCAGCCGCTCTTGCCGATGGTCGCGAGCGGCCGGATCGACGCGCACGAGTTCAGCTCTCCCCACTTGACCTGCGTCGCCGAGTCGCTGCTCACAAACGCCGTCGGAATCCACCAGAGGTTCTCCGTCTGGCACTCAATGTCGTCGAGCTCGGAGAACTTCTGCTGCTGCAGCATCACATTCCCCTTGCCGTCGACCGTCGCCGTCACCATGGGGTATCCGTCCATGAACGTCCACTCGTGCATGAGCGGAATCAAGTCCACGTCCATCGGCTTCTCGACGCTCTCCCAGAGCGCCAATGCGGACGAATTCCGGTAGCTGTGGTCCACCAGGTACTGATGCAGCCCGCTCAAAAAGGGATCGCTGTCGTACGTGGCGGCCACCTCCCACGGCCCCCCGCCTCCCGCGCTGGCCGTGTCCTTGGAAGGCTTGGAGGGATTCGAGATCACGTCCCGATTCATCCACGCACGCACCATCCGGAGCACTGCGCCGCCCTTCTGGTACTCGATCGCGTCAAACACCCCCTCGATCGCGCTCGAACTCGACACCACCTCCGTATCCGCCGACAACGCGTGGCTCGACTCCTTCGCGTCGAACTCGAGCGCCACGGGGACGATCTCCGAGTAGAACCCGTCCAAGAGACTCATCTCCGGGCTCGCGGCCTCCGCCCCCAGGTACTCCACGTAGCTCGCAAACCCTTCGTTCAGCCACAAGTCGTTCCACCAGCTCATCGTCACCAGGTTGCCGAACCACTGATGCGCCAGCTCGTGTGCCACGATGATGGAAACGTATCGCCGATCGTCCAACGAACTCGTCGGACTCACCTCGAGCGCCACCTGCCGATACGTCACCAGCCCCCAGTTCTCCATCGCCCCCGCCGAGAAGTCCGGAATCGCGACCAGGTCCAGCTTGGGCAGCGCGTACGCCACCCGCAGCTTCTCTTCGTAAAACGGAATGATCTTCGCCGCCACGTCCGCGGCATACTCCAGGTACGCCACGCGGCTCGGCAGCCCCCACACCTTGATCCGCCGCTTCTCCTTCTTGCCCGGCACCCCCTTGCCGTACTCGTCCGACACCCACACCGTGTTCCGGTCCACCCCCGCGATCTCTCGCTCCACGGCCTCCAGCCGCCCCACCACAATCGCCAACAGATACGTGCTCATCGGCGGCGTCGGCTCGAAGTGCCACGCCTTCATCCCCTCCGCCATCGTGTCGTGCCGATGCGCCGTCCGCACCGGCATATTACTCAGCACCTGATACGCATCCTGCGTCACCACCTCCACCGTAAAGCTCGCCTTGAACCCCGGCTCGTCCCAGCATGGAAACGCCTTCCTCGCCGAATTGGCCTCGAACTGCGTCGCCGCCAGCACCCTCGCCTCCCCGTCCTCCACGTAGGAGCTCCGATAGAACCCGCTCATCCCTTCCCGAAGCGTGTACTCGAAGCTCAAATACAAGGTATTCCGCCCGGTCGGTACGGCATCCTGCCACTCCAACGTCAGCTGCTCCCGTCCCTCGTCGAACCGCCTCGAGAGCACCGCCACGCCGTTACCCTGCACGTACGCCCGCTCCACGTGCCCCGCCGACACGCGCGCGTCCGTCAGCTTCACGTCCGCGTCCGCGTGCAGCACGAGGCACCGCGTCTTCCTCATCACATCCAAGTCCACCACCGCGGACCCCCGCACCACATACGTCGAGTTCATATCCACGTCGAAGTTCAGGTCGTACGACGACGGCACCACATAGGTCGGCAGCCGGAAAGAATCCCACTGACACGCCGTGCCCGCGTTCACCGACGTCGAATCCGCCATGCCCACTCCCAACAACGAAAACAGCCCAATCAACAGCAGAAAGCCCAACAAACTCACCACGCAGATCCCACACGCCAACGCGCTCTTCCGCTGCCCCTTGGTCAAATGAAACCACCACGTCGGCGGCGTAAAGTGAAACTCCCTCCCGAATAGCCGAATTGACGTTGACGTGTGGTGCGCCGACCGGGCGTACCGCTCCCAGTCCAAAAGCACGTCGTCCCCCGTGTCGTCAATGTCGATATTGAACGCCGATATCGGCTTGTGTTCGGACGCATTCCCGTTGCTCCCGTTCATCCCGTTGCTGCCGTTCATCCCGTTGCTCGACGGAGAGAACGCGGGACCAGTCTGCGGCGTTCTCACAGCCTGACCGTTCCGACTCCCGCCCTCCGCGTCTGCCCGCACGTTGACCACCGAATGACTCATCGGCGTGATGACCAGTTCCTGCAGCTCGTCATCGTCACTGTCATCGCCCAGCGTGAAGCGTGCAGGCGAAGGCCGGCGGTGTGAACCTCCAGGGTCCATTTTGTTCGACTCGTCGGCAGGCTCGTCCGTCCGTCCGAGTTCTCCGGGCAATCAATCAAGCCGGGAACTGCGTACTTTCGCTCGTTGCGCCCACGCCCAGGGTGTATACGATGGGTATGTATACACGGCCTTGATATAGACTCCTGGTGAGCGCGCAAACACCACGAATTGAGGTTGATTTGGGGGGACTCATTTGGGGGAGTCTCATTTCGAAGACAAACGACTCGATCTCGAGTCCACCAGAGTCCACCAGAGTCCACCAGAGTCCACCAGAGTCCACCAGAGTCCACCGACATCGCGGTCGCTGGTATACGACGAGGAAGACGACGACGACGACGACGAGGACCTCTCGGCGACCATGGACGGCGCGCTCTACGCAGTTTTGGAAAACCAGGTCGGCGAGTGTGTCAGAGACGTGGCCTTCTGCGGCGACAGGACTGGCACGTTCCGTCCGATGGTGGCCTGTGGGACGCTGGAAGGCGTCGTCCGTCTGTTTTCGTTGGAGGAGAACAACCAACCGAAGGGCTCGTCGCGGAGGATGGTGCGTGAGTACAACTTGGACGAAGACAAGGCGTCGCCCGTGTATCAGCGGAGTGCCAAAGTGCACGCGCTCGAGTCTGTGGACGAGGGGCGTACAATCTGCGCGTCGGTGAGCTCTCTGGACTATAATATCTACGAAGTGGTGCATAAGGTGTTGTTGATGGATATCGAGACGGGGCGCGTCATGCGGGATATGGAAGACACGGAGATTGAAGTGCTCGAAGACGGAGACGACGGGGCGATCACGAATCTGCTGGTTCTGGATGCGTTATTCGGTCACGACCACGTAATTGCGAGCGGCAACGCGATCGGCGTCGTGGCGTTGTGGGACGCGCGGTGCAACGGCGGTGGCGGCTCGGGGACGGGCTCCGCGTCGTCCGCGTCGTCCTCGTCGTCAACGTTGCCCCTGACAAAGCTCAAGCCGCACACGGACTATATCACGGATATGATTGCGGCGCCGAACGGAAAGAAATCCATCCTGACGACGTCTGGCGACGGCACCATGTGCCTGATCGACGTGCGCATGATGAAGGGCAAGGGGTATGAGCTCAAGGTCAAGCACCGGACGGAGGACGACAACGACGACGAGCTGCTGTGCATGGCGGCTGTGCGGTCGGGGCAAAAGGTCGTCTGCGGGACGACGAGTGGCGTGCTGAACGTGTATTCGTGGGGTTCGTGGAACGATTGCAGCGACCGGTTTCCGGGGCATCCAGAGTGTGTGACGGGCGTGATCAAGGTGGACGAGGGAACGGTGGTGACTGGGAGCAGCGATGGACTGCTTCGGGTGGTGGGCGTCCAGCCGAATCGCTTTCTGGGCGTGCTGGGGGAGCATGGGCACCTCGACGTCGAGCGGTTGGTGCAGGGCGGGGGCGACGGTCGCCTCTTGGCGAGCTTGTCGAGTTTTGACGGCGTTTGCAAGGTGTGGGACCTTGGGATCTTGTTCGACGACGACGGCGAGGGAGGGCAGGGCGAGCATGACGGCGGTGGTGACGGTGGTGACGACGACGGTGACGACGACGGTGACGACTCGGACGACGGCAACAAGAACACCGGCCCGCCGCGGAAGCGGGGCAAGAACAAGGGTGCGCACAAGATTCCGAAGAAGAAGGCCTCTGCCGCAGAGGCCGAGACCAAGAACTTTTTCGACGACCTCCTCCTCTAGAATGCTTTCGTCCTTGCATCTCTTTCTCTTCTTGTGATCGATTGCACGTGATTTCATCATCGCTGCACGCAAAGACATTGGCTTTCTGTCTCAAACATAATCAAGCACCGCCAACATCATCATGCATCGCTTCCTCTCGCTCTGTGTGGTGCTCGCGTCCATAGTAGGGCTCGTGTGTGGTCAGCCCGGCGGATACGTCGTCCGCGGCCGCGCGAACGTCATCAACGGCCACACGATCAGAATCGACGACGTCGACGTGACCCTTTCTGGCGTTGACCCGGTCGACGGCTACGACAGCTCGGCCGCGAAGAGCCTGAAGCGTCGCATCGGCAAATCCGACGTCGGCTGCATGGTCGACGGCAACTGGTGCGTACTGTTGACCTGCGAGAGACGCACCGTTCGACCCTCACTCGCCCTCCCCCCTCCCCTCACTCGCTCTCAGGTCTGGCAAGAACTGGGGCTACTGCGGCGACCCGAAGAAGGGCCGCACGAGGGACGTCATGAAGACGCTCAACGCCTACGTGGTCGCCATGGGCTGGGCCAAGAGCGACAGAAGCTGGAACCTCTTCAACTCGCTCGAGTCCAAGGCCCAGAAGCAGAAGAAGGGAATGTGGCGCAAATACTAACTCGCATTCGTCTTATTTGATTCGCATTTGATACTATTCATTACAACGACGATCGACGAGGATCCCCCATCACCATAGCTCAACCAGACTACCACAAAACCTTACAACAAAAACCTTACAGCAAAAACACCACCAAAACACCACCAAAACACTTAGTTCATCGTGTACCCGAGCAAGAACAACACGAAGAACGCAGCCAAACTCCCGAAGATCAACAAACTCTTCTGCTCTCCGGTCATCGTATTGCTCCCAAACCCGTACCCCTGGTTCTCCGCAAACCCAGCAATCTCCTTCTGCTTCGACACGAACATCTTCTTCTCCGCACCACACACCGGACAATTCCAGTCCTCAGGCAAGTCCCCAAACTTGGTCCCCTTGGCAACGGGATATTCAGGATCCCCGTTCGCGGGCTGATACGTATACCCGCACCCCTTACACGATGCCTCCCCGGTCCCAACCACCATAAACTTCTCCGCCTGACGAAGCCGCTCCGCCTCCTCCGCCTTCAACTGCTCGTCCGACTTCATCGACAGCCCGTCCTCGTCATCGTCCATACTCGCCTTGACCAGAACGCGATGCAGACGACGATGCGCATGGTTGACCGCGGAAACGGGAGCCACCGATGCCCTCATTGCATTCGGCCGCCCCGGCGTCGTGTGTCTGCACACGCGACGCTGCTGTATGGCTGTGTTTGTGTTCATCATGGTCGATTCGTCCCTGGTTCTCTCGTTCTCTCGTTCTCGATGCGATGCCGTCACGTGTCACGTGTCACGTGTAGGTATGTACTCTATGTATATATGTATCTGGCAACGTGCATTGATGTGTGCGCGTGAGATCCAACAGACGAGCGTTGTGTGGCCAGTCTCCACGCCGATCGCTCAGCGATCACAGACGTAACAATCGATCATTCGCTCTCTGTGTCATCGATTCATTCATTCAGCCAGTCAGCATGCAGTCGTCGAAGATCGTCCGTCAGAACTGCGTTCGTGGTGGGGCTGTGGGTCTGGGCGCAAAACAGCGCATCGCTCGGCGTGTGGTCTGTTCTGCCGAGGGTGTCAAGGTGCGTGGGACG
>JACLAB010013734.1_pt1 | contig 19458 bp, 6 predicted proteins | sample 8027921 | NCBI WGS metagenome assembly JACLAB01 (sample SAMN15725117, study PRJNA655200) | protist metagenome | isolation source: fluorescence activated cell sorting (FACS) single amplified genomes of... | place: USA: West Boothbay Harbor, Gulf of Maine | collected 2000-07-19 | reverse complement strand
ACCCGAAGACGGTGCTTTGCGAGTTTTTCAAGCACGGTTGCTGCGCGAAGACGGCGGATAAGTGCAAGTACTCGCACCAGTTGGATATCGCGACGCGGCAGCAGAAGCGAAGCGCGTTCGAGTTGCCGAGCGAGGACTCCATCGAGATGTGGGATCAGAAAAAGCTCGAAGCTGTCATCGCGCGAAAGCACGGGCAGGAAGCGAACACAAACAATGAAACGACGATCGTGTGTAAGCATTTCTTGGATGCGGTTGAGAAGAAGCTTTATGGATGGTTTTGGCACTGCCCGGGCGGTGCGGACTGCAAGTACAAGCATAAGCTGCCGCCGGGTTTCGTGTTCAAGAGCGAGCTTCGCGAGAGATTGCTCGAAGAAGCTCGCGCGAGAAAGACCGACCAAGACATTCTACGCGAGAAACTGATCGCGCTGAAGAAGAGCGGGAAGAACACGACGCCGATGACGCTGGATGTGTATTTGGAGTGGAAGAAAGAGCGCGTCGACAAGATCAAAGCCACTGTGGAGGCTTCGAGGGAGGAGCGCATCAAGAACAACTTGCTCACGGGGCGTGAGATTATTGAACAACAGCAGGGTGGAGTCGAGGCGGCGGTCGATGCCGGTGCGAGCGCCGGAGATGACGAAATTGCTCGATTGATGAAGGCGCGCAGAGAGGCGGACGACGAGGCAGAGCGCAAAGCCGCTGAAGAAGCTGCTGAAAACCTTGCTCGCGCGAAGAACTTGGGTGATCTTTACAACATAGAGATGTTGCCAGATGAGACCGACGACTTCGCTGATCTTGAAGAGGAAGAAGACAACTTCGAACCGCCCGAGGGCTGGACTCCAGACGCTGTCGCTCCGGGTGGCGACGGTGGTCAAGACGAAGCCGCAGCAGTGGAATCGGCGGAACAACCGGATATCAACGAAAAGAAGGCTCGTCGAGAAGCCGAACTCAAGGCTTTGGAAGAGGAGGGCATCAAGCTCGTGCAAAAGACGACGAGAAAGGACAAAGAGGAAGAGCTATTCAAGCCCGCGGTTGAGATCCCGGACGAGGCGTTGGGCGACGGCGAGATGGATCCGAAGAAGCTCGGTGAAATGATTGCGGCGAAGCGTGCAGCCGAAGAAGCTGAGCGAACGAAACATCTTGCCGATATGGCGGAGGAAAGGGAGCGAAAAGACGCCGCTAAGGCGGCAAAGAAGGCCGAACGGGAAGCCGCACGAGCGGCGAAGAAGAAGAAGAAGAAGGGTGACGACGAAAATGACGACGTGACGACCATCGAGGCAGCCCTTGGCAAGGTTGAGCTCGAAGAGACTGGAACATCGATGAAACGCATGTCTACTGGTGTGTTGGCGTCTCGTCCCACCGCACGTGATATCAAGATTATCAACTTCTCCATGGGTATGGGTGGTCGCGAGCTCATCAAAGACTGCGACATCGAAATCACAATCGGAAGAAGATACGGTTTACTCGGTCAGAATGGCTGCGGTAAAACAAACTTTCTCGAGTGCTTGGCTCGCCGAGAAGTCCCAATCCCGGATCACATTGATTTGTATCACTTGCGTGAAGAAGCTCTTCCAAGCGAACGATCGGCGATTCAAACCGTCATCGATGAAGTTCAAGCTGAGATGGAACGTCTTAACAAGTTTGAACAGCACATTCTCGAAACTACCGGCCCAGATGACGAACGTTTGGAGCTTATTTACGACCGACTAGAAGAGATCGATCCTACTACGTTCGAAGCGCGTGCATCTGAGCTTTTGCACTCTCTCGGTTTCTCCCAAACCATGATTCATCGCCCAACGGCGGACATGTCTGGCGGCTGGCGGATGCGTGTCGCGCTTGCCAAGGCGTTGTTTGCCCAGCCCACTCTTTTGCTGTTGGACGAGCCAACGAATCACTTGGATCTCGAAGCGTGCGTGTGGCTCGAACACTACTTGGGACAGTACAAAAAGTGTCTCATAATCGTTTCTCACTCGCAAGATTTCTTGAATGGCGTCTGTACGCACATCATTTGGTTGACGCAGCAAAAGCTTACATACTACACCGGTAACTACGATACATTCCAGAAAACCGTGAACGAGAACAACATCGTGCAGCAAAAGAAGTACGAAAAGGAGCAAGCTGACATCGCGCACTTGCAAGAATTCATCCGCTCGTGTGGTACGTACTCGAACATGCGCAAACAAGCCGAATCGAAGCAAAAAATTATCGACAAGATGATGGCCGCAGGTCTCACACCGCCGGTCGCCAAAGAGCACGATTTCAAGTTCGACTTCCCCGAGTGTCAAAAAGTTCCGCCTCCCGTGCTTCCGTTCGCGAACGTGTCGTTCTCGTACAGTGGTAAGAAGGAGGACTACTTGTACGAAGGGTTGGAGCTCGGCGTCGATTGCGACAGTCGTATTGCGTTGGTGGGCCCGAATGGTGCCGGTAAATCCACTCTTTTAAAGCTCATGACTGGCGAACTTTACCCGAGTGTGGGTACGGTCGATAGACACCCGGCTCTGAGCATCGGTAAGTATCATCAGCACTCAGTCGATGTGCTTAACAAGGCGATGACCCCGCTGGAATTTTTCATGGCTGAATATCCCAATAACCTCAAATTCAAGCGTGAGATGGAAGAGTGGCGTGCATACTTGGGGCGCTACGGCGTCAGCGGGCGCATGCAAACGCAGAAAATTGGCGAGTTGTCGGAAGGTCAACAGTCCCGTCTCGTGTTTGCCATGATTTGCATGCAGCGTCCGAACTTGTTGCTTCTCGATGAGCCGACGAATCACTTGGATTTGGAAGCGATCGATGCGCTCGCAGAAGCCATCAAGCGATACAACGGTGGGCTGGTGCTCGTGTCGCACGATTTCCGTCTCATCGACCAGGTCGCGGACAAGATTTGGGTGTGCGAGAACAAAACGGTGCGCGATTGGAAAACGGATATCAGAATGTACAAGAAGCACTTGAGCGACAAGGCGGATCGCGAAGCGCGCGAGCGCAAGGCCAAGGTTCGCAAATAGATGAATTACTTTTACGGCGTTGACGTTGATACTACACCATTCATTGAGAAATTTTAATACTAATCCCATTCTAGTTCCTCCACCTTTGATTCGCGCGTCACCCCGCCGCCGCGCCAACGCCGAATTTCGCCGCCACCGCCGTCTTCATCGCCACCAACCCCATGTCCGTAAACCCTAAAAATAGCGTCAGCGCCGTCATCCCCAAAATCACCGCCACCGCGTTCGACGCGATCGCTCGCCACGTCTTCCCAGACGTCAGCGGCGCGGTCGGCCACCGCAACAGCGGCGTCACGAAGCTCAAATTCTCCGGCTGCTGCGCCATCCACGCCCGCATCGCGCGCGCGGCGTACTCCGCCAACGACTCCTCTCGCACGTCGTCGTCGTACGCGCCATCATCGCGCGCCAGCGCCTCGCGCGTCACCGTTCGCGTCACCGTTCGCGTTCGAAGCCAACCCGCGGCGTCGAACGCCGTCACCGCGCCCCGCGCCGCGCGCGCGCGCCGCCGCGCCGTCGCCGCACCGCTCGACGCGCGCGCGACTCTCGAAGTCGCGCGCGCGCGGATCGTCGCGCCGCACCGCGTCGACGTCGTCGCCATTCGCCGCGATGTGCGGTACCTCAGAATGTCGCGCGGCGTCGCGCGCGCGCGCGCGGCGCCGGCGCCGGTCGCGCGGTTCCGCGCGCGGCGTCGCGCCGGTCGCGCGGTTCCGCGCGCGGCGTCGCTCGGCGTCGACCTCGAGCCCTGGGCGCGCCCGCTCGAGCGCGCGCTCGACTTTCGACGCGATGGCGCCGGAAGCGCGTCGAGCCGCGCCGCGTCGCTGTTCACGACGGCCGTCTTCGCGCGCGCGTACTGGCGCGGGTATCGACAGCTGTTCAGGGCGCTCGGGTACCCGGGAGCCGCCGCCGAGGCGTCGCTCGCGCTCGGGACGCTGCGGGACGGCGGCGCGATGCTGGACGTGTCGTGCGGACCGGGGCTGATACTCGACCTCTTGGCGCGCCATTCGGCGCGCTCGGGGAAGTGGGAGCGCGTGGTTGGGTTAGATTATTCACGAGAGGTATGTTTATTTCTTTTTGTTCCTGTATGGGCTTCTTTTCGCTTCACTCATATTTCGAGAGATGGTGACACTGGCGCGCGAGGCGTGCGGCGAGCGCGCGACGGTGGTGGTGGCGGACGCGTGCGATTTGCCGTTCGCCGACGGCGCATTCGACGTCTTGCATTCGAGCGCGGGGGCGCATTGTTGGGGCGATTTGAACAGCCGTGGCGTTCCCGAGTCGGCTTTTCGCGAAATGTATCGAGTTTTAAAACCGACGGGGGAGATACTGGTATCGACTGTCGTCCTGCTGAAGCCGACGACGGTTGAGGAGGAGTACTCGCGAACGCCGAACACGCCATTTTTCGACGAACGCGCGGTGTGCCGGATGATTCAAGACGCTGGGTTTCGCGATGTTGAAGTTATAGCAAAGGATAAGTGTTTCGTGGCCGTCAAGGCTGTTAAGTGAAGAGATGGCGGCGGAGGTGGCGAGGTTACGAAGCGACGCTAGCGGCGCATTGAATAGAATTAAAAATCAGCAACGAAACGCTTGTGCGCGCGCGAAATCAACGGCGAAGAATCTGCTTCAGCGCTTGGTCGATCCTCTCGTACTTGAACTTATAACCCACATCAAGCGCGGTTTTGGGTTGGATTCTCTGCCCTTGAAGAACTAGAGTCGATCCTTCGCCGAGAACTGCGCGCAACGCGAAATCTGGCACCGGCAACCAACTCGGTTTCCCTAAGGTCTCGCCGAGGGATTCGCACATCTCTCGCATGCGGACGGGCGTTGGCGCGACGCAATTCACCGGACCTTCAAGTTTTACGTTTGTCAAGCTCTCCATTATGATCCCCACCGCGTCGTCTCTATGAATCCAACTAAACCACTGCTGACCGTCGCCCAAGGGCCCGCCCATGAACGCTTGGAAAGTCGGCACCATCTTCCCGAGCGCCCCACCATCTCGATCGAGCACAATCCCTAATCGCAGCAGCACCACTCTACAATCTTCAACCCCACTCGCGGTTTGTTCCCACGCCTGGCAGACTTGACTTAAATAGTCCGCGCCTGGCCCGCTCGCTTCGTCGTACGTATCTGTCTCACTCGTCCCGTAGTACCCGATCGCCGAAGCGTTCACCAATACCTTAGGTCTCTTGGCGTCGTTTGTGATCGAATTCACGTGTTCGACGACCGCCTTGGTGGTTTTCACTCGGGACGCCATGATTTCACCCTTCACCTTCGGGTCCCAGCGCGTGCTGATTGGTTCGCCAGCTAAATTCACCACGTGCGTCGCGCCGAGCAACCCGCGTCGCCACTTATCCGGAGACACAAACGCGACGTCGCCCTTTGGGAGATTTTGTGGAGAAAGCTTCGCGCGAGCGCGGTTGACGTCTCGCGTGAGCACTCGCACTTCGGCGCCCCGCTCGAGGAGCGTCTCCACTAGCTTGCTACCCACGAACCCGGTTGCGCCCGTGATGGCGACGATGAGCCGATCGTCGGACGACGCTACGGACAGGTCGTCGTCCACGCTCGCGGAAGGCGCTAGAGCGCCCCGACGTGCGCGCGTCGAGCGGAAAAGATGGCGACGACACGTCTTATCCACCGAACGGGACGGCGAGCGGAGGCGCGCGCAGGGCGTCGCATTGCTCGCCGGAGCACGATAAAACGCGTTACAAGTCACTGCTGACGTCATCTCGTGGTTTGAAGCTCGCGCCCGGTGTGCACCGCGTCGTCGACTGCGGCCTCACCAACGACGGCTTGACGTTTTTGCAGGAAACTATGCCGCCGAGCGGCGTCGGGCGTCAACCGTCGAGACGGATTCCAGTGCAGCGCTCGTAGTAGAAATGCGTTGAACCGATCGTCGTCGATATCGATGACTTTCGTGCGCTTGCTTCGCGGCTTGTGCTTTGAGGATGTCCGATCGCTACGTTTGTCGTCTCGTCGACTTCTCGCAAACGACGACTCGCACACATGAAAGTCGACTCGGCGATCGGAGTGTGCTGCCGAGCTAAGAATGCGGCGTGGAGGAGGCCCAATCCGCGAGGTGATCGCGCTTAACTGGCGTGCCTCATCGTCGCCCACAAATAAAGTTTTGCCAGTGGCAAGCTCGGCGAGAACGCACGCCAAGCTCCATACGTCAATGGGATGGCCGTAATCGATTCCGAGCATGACTTCCGGAGCGCGGTAGAATCGGCTCTGAATGTACGTATACACTTGTTTTCCCTGAAAACACGCGCTTCCGAAGTCGATGAGTTTGACATCGAACGAGCCAGGATGTTCTAGCAAAATGTTTTCGGGTTTGATGTCACAGTGCACCACTTGCATGTGTTTGAGGTACACGAGCGCATCCACCATTTGCCGAGCGATATGGCGGACGTGTTGAATATCTAACTTCGCGAACGCGCGGGCTTCCAAGAACTCGTACAAGTTGATGTGAAGCAGCTCAAACACAACGCACAATCGACCGCGAAACTTTAAATGTTCGAACATCTTCACTACGCGACTCGAACCACCTTCGACACGTTTGAGCACCGAAACTTCCACGCGAGCTTGACTCGCAAATGTTTCGTCAGGAGAAATCAGTTTAAGTGCCACTTCGCGCTTGTATTTATGGTCAAAGCAACGCACAACTTGACCGAAATTTCCCGCGCCGAGTGAATTGAACATTTCAAATCGAAACGCCACGTGCTCGCCCTTCCTGATGCGAAAGGCATCGTCCTCGTCACCACTGCTAGCACCGGAACCGTGCGATAGCGTTTGCGTGTCGTCTGAGAGATGTTCTAGAGTCGGCACGTACCACACATGTTTGCAACGCAAAATATCGTTTCGGTCCATCACTCGAAGCCGCTTCCAAAACTTCTGCATCGCTTCTACGATCGACATTCCGATCGAGTCTCCATGCCTGGACCTATGAGTTTCCGGTGTCTGTTGGGATTGGTATTTTCGCCTCGCCGTGCCAGGCCGGCCGGTGGCGCCCGCGCCGTGTCGTCGACTCGAGCGCGCGCTGAGCGGTGGTATGGTTGGTGTGAACTTAGGGGTCATGGCCGTTTCGTACGACGATGCCTGCTGGACCACGCCGAAACAACCATTGCAAGTTCCATACTTGTCGTCGGTCACTCTGGCGCTTGCGAGCGCGTGCGAACGTAAACGAGTTTGAGTCACGGTCGCAGTGGCAAGTCTTCTCGGTGGAAGTTCGGTCAACGCGTCCACGCGGCGAGGAGCCGTAGAAGGCATACGACATCCTTCGCCGCCCGGTTTAGCGACTGGGTCAATTGTGAGGGTTGGGAAAATGCGCCTACGATCGTTTGTCGCATCTCGAGTCCGCATCGGCTTGTGAGGTTCGCGTTGGCCAAATATAGGTGGCAGCCAACAAGTAAACTGCTCATCTAATTTTCAAACCTTGATTTTCTAGCTAACCACTCCGGAACACGTCCCGATCATCCTAACGTTATTTCCGACACTATTTCTGCGCTTCCGCGCGTTTCTTTGCCTGTTCCAGCGCTTCATTCAATTTCTTCGCGGCGGCAACTTCCTTCAGGAGTGCGAAGACCAACGGGATGTAATTGTGCCTACGTCGTATATTATCGTTCCTCCATTCAGCCACTTTAGCCTCTTCGACTTCTAATTCGCGCTGCAAATGCGCGATCTCATCCGCGGCGCCAGTGCTCGACGACCGTAGTTCCTCGAGTCGCTGTGAAATTGCGATTCTAGGATCCTTCGTAACAGCCATGAGATTAAACTTGATCTCATTCGACGCGAATGACGCGATCTTCCGTTGAATCGCCGGAACCGCTACGTCTAACCAATGCCCGTCGCCAAAGCTTCCGTGATTGATCGGCCCTCTCTGCAAACCATCGAGTTCGAAGACGGAACCGCCTCTTGGTACGTAGGCAACAAAGTGAAACACGTCGTCGTCCTCTTGCGCAGGCCTAGACTGCAAGACGATTGGTTCTGGACGCGCGAACGAGTTATGTGCGTCGCGAATGATGTCCGAGTTGGAGATACTCATCCCTTTCGTTTCAGCATCGAAGTCGAGGGTGAACTCCCTTAGCGTTTGGAGCGTCTCGCCCAACTCAACTTCTTGTTCGGCGTTCAACAACACGCTAAGCACCGCTTGCGTGGCGCACGCGTTGTGAATCACTTGCGACGCGAAGAACAAATCTTGCGGTGGGTTTTCATCGACCTCAACTGCGCTCGAGCTGTGACCGCCGCGCCACTTGAACAAAAATATGAGTCCGTAGATTGGTTCGTTACGACGAAGTTCGTCAACGTCTAGCGAGTAGAGTTCTGTGAACGCGACGCCACGCGCGCCGATTCGATGGACCAGCTCGCCGAAGACCCCGGGATCGCTCTCGATGAGGCACCAGTCCATCGAGTGCGCGCGCGTGAGTGTGCGGTTGAACTTCTTAGGGGTCGTGCTCGTCGGTGAAGGGCGAACGAACTTTATTCAATAAAGAGTTTGTATAATTACAGCAGTTGGCGTGCTAAAGTGCGCGCCGCGTTCGTCTTATCGCGATACTATTCCATGATGTCGTCGACAGCGCCACCGAAGCGGCCCCACAAACCAGATCGGCGAGCGACGGGCTGTTCGGGCTCTTTCTCAGGTTCATCATCGAGGACGCTCTCGTCGACGGATTCTCCGGGTGCAAGCGCACGGCTCTCGACGATTATTTCGTTGCCGTCAGAGTCATACTCGACGATTTCAAGAATCTCTTCCGTCTCTTCAAGGTAACCAGGTTCTTCTTCTTCCTGCTCGCCGTCTTCACTCGGTTCATCTTCAACTTCTGTGTCGTAGGTCGTGGCGATCTCGACGCGCGAGCCATACCTGCGCTCCATCGATTCTTCCACGTCGTACACGACGGTGGGTTTGGATGTAGGTGAAGGCGCGCTTCGAATCGGTTCTACTGGCTCCGGCTCGGGTCGCTTTGGAATTTCCGGCATCTCGAACGTTGGCTCGTCGCCCAAGTCAAAGTTCACCGTGGTCGAACCGACGTTCGGATCTGCCATCTTTGGCTCGGGTCTAGCCATGAGCTTGTCCCGTTCCGATCTCAACTCGTTTAGCTCCGTCAGCTGAGATTTACAGGTTTCGTGACACTCATCGAGAAGCTTCTGCAGTTCTGCGGTGCCGTCGTCATGCGGCTGTGATTTCGCAAGCACCAATGCCCTCTTAAGCTCCGCGATCTCCACCTTGAGTGTGATTAGGAACTCTTCAGCGCCTTGAGCGCGTTTGTCATTCATTCTAGCCCAGTTCTCGGCGTACTCGACGGCCTCTTGGCTTGACTTGATCTCGTCTTCCAACGTGGTGACTTCTTCTCGCGTGGACGCGAGTTCGATTTCAAGGTCGTGAATTTTAGCCCGAGTTGCAGCCGAATCGCCTGTCGCACCAGCGGCTTCGAGCTTCGCGGCCGCAATAGCCTTTACAGACTTCTCGCGTTCATCGCTCAATTCATCTTCGAGATCACTGATTCGCTCTTTGAGTGCAGCCAGCTTGCCACGCAAGTCTTCTTCGTACTCAATTCGCACATTCGAAAGCTCGCTGCGCAACTTCGTAATCTTCGCGTCGCTCGCCTTTTGGATGCGCTGACTTTCAAACATAAGTTCTTCTTGCTCGGCCGCGTATTCTTGGACTTGCGCGCGAAGCTTAGCCAATTCAACTTCGGCGTCGTTTAACTGTTCTTGTGTACGTTCGAGCTTCCGCTGAATCAAGTCAGCATTTTGTCTGGCTTCAATCTGGAAGAAGTTGAACTCCTTCGTGATAAAGTCCTTGGCGACACGCAAACGTTCGAGCTCGGCGAGAGCCTCGTCGAGTTCCTCCTTGAGAGATACATTTTCGTCGTTCAGCTTCTTGCCTGCGCTGATGAGGTCGGCACTCTTTGAGCTCACTCGTTCGGCTTCAGCGCCGAGCTCATTCTGAGTGCTCTCGTACTCAGCCTTGAGTTCCTTCACCTGCAACTCAAGACGCTCAATGAGCGTGGTTTGCGAGGTGATCTTTAAATGCAGTTCTTTCTTCACGCGCATAGTTTCCTCTGAAGCAACATTCGTCGCAGTCATCGCGGCAGTTGCCTCACGTTCTCGCGAGGACAGCTTCTCGCGTAGCGCGTGGACTTCACGTTCTCGCTTGGTGCGCTCCGTTACGAGTTCTGTTTCAAGATGTTCAACCTTCGTTCTGAGCACGTGAATCTCTCGCAAAAGATCGGGGTCGTTGCTTGATGATGCTTGAGATTTATCCTTCGCACCTCGCTCGAGCTCGTCCAATCTAAGACGGAGTTTCATCATGTCAGAAACAGCGACGTCACGCGAATCCGTCATTTCAACAAGATCGCCCTCGAGATCTTCGATGATTCTCGCATAATCCCGCGCCGCGTTTTCGCGATCCTTGATTTCTTTACCTATGGCGAAACTGTGATCGGAAATGATCTTTTCAACTGCCGCGGCATGTTTGCGCTCGATCGAGATGATTTCTTGCTCGAGCTCTGAGATGCGCTGTCGCAGCGTTTTCACGAGTTCATCGTTCACACCTGTATTTTTCCCCTTGACGCGTTCGGCATCACTCAACTGTCGACGCAGCAAATCAAGCTCTTTCTCCAAAAGTTCTTTTTCCGAAACATGCTCGGCGGATTTCGCTTTGAGCGCGTCCAGCTCAGACTGCAACGAGGGGATGATCGACTGTTTCGCTTTCAGCTCGGCGAGCTTTTCTTGCAAAGCGGCAAGTTTCGTCTCCAACATCTTTCGTTCCTCATCGGCATTTGCCGACGCAGGCACTTGCTTTCTCAGCTCGTCCAAATCTGCTTGCAAAGACTGAATTGTTCTTGTCGCAACTTCACCGTGCACCTTTAATTCCGTTTTGAGCGACCCTGCGAAAGAAGAAGCCAGAGACAAAAGTCTCTTGTTACGAACATCACGAATCGTGCATCGTAACAACGCCGCCCAGCGTAATTGTGCGCGTTCGGACTTGTTAAGGCCATATTGCTTGCCCTCCATATCTGCAAGTCGCTTCGCTGCAGACGCTGCGTCGGCCATCGCTCGAGATTGCAGATCGTTGAAATCTCGCTCGAGTCGCTTAATCTTTTCCTGAGCGGCAGCTAGGCCAACGCTTTGCTCGCCACCAGTGAGAAGCATCTTCTCCAAATCAGAAATCGTCTCATCTCGCTGCCCGATGATAGCTTGAGACTTTGTCATCTCGTACGAAACTCGGATCTTTTCCTTTTCGAGCTGTGAGATCTTCAACTTGAGATTAATAATCTCCTCCTGCAACGTGCGCTCTCGCGCCTCTGAGGACGCTTCAGATTCAGTGGCACCGGCGAGGCGCTTCTGCATGCCGTCGAGCTTATCCTGTAACGAATGAATGGTGATCTCGGCGGTGTTTCTGTGCGCAACGAGTTCTCGCAATGTCGCCTTGCTGTGGCCGAGAGCAATATTAAGGAAACGTCGATGGCCTTCCTTCACTTGCAAGATGCGGCACGTCGTGCGCCAACGAAGCGCGGCACGTTCTGATTTCGTGTGCATCATTGCATCATCGTGCGTTCTCTCCAATGAGACACATCTCTTTCGTAAAACATCCAACTCCTGCTCAAGCCGCTGAGCGACGCGAGCAGCATCTTCTGCGTCTACAGCAGACTGAGCCTTGAAGTCCTCGTACTGCATTCGCAACTCAGACAACTCGCGACGCGTAGTAATGGCGTCTCCCGACATCGAAGACTTCGACTTCTCCAACTCTGTTTCATGCTCCAGTAATAGCCTTTCGAGCTCCTCAACTCTTGAATCGCGAAGTCCCAAAGTACTAGCGTGACGGAACTTGAGCACAGTGAGTTCCTTCTTCTGAATTTGCACGAGATCGGCAATTTGCTGCTCAAAGTCGGCGTGCGCTTGCTCGGCGCGTTTCGCAGCGTCAGCGGCTTCAGCGCGCATGCGCTCTCTCAATTCTCCAAGTTGCTGCTCGAAGTTCGCCACCATAAGTTGGTATCGAGATTCAGAATCTTCAGCATCCGATGCCGCTTTCGCCTTGTGCCGAGCAGACAGACTTTCGAGTAAAGTCTTAAAGTTCGCCTGCGCTTCAAGTTCGCGTTCAGCCGCTTCATCCGCCGCCGCGCGCAGTTGTGCAACAAGGTTCGCCTTTTCGTCCTGAAGACGCTGCAACTCCGAAGAAGCGGTGGATTTCGTGGAATCCATCGAGGACTGTGCCTCTTGAAGCAAGAGTTCAAGCTCGGCGACGCGTGCGTCGCGCACGCGTACAGTCTCGTCGAGATCTTCGAGCGCCTTCAGCTTCGCTTTCACTTCAAGCATCTGGTCATTGAGCGAGCGAATCGTCTTGTCGGACGTCGCCGCCCAGCTGCGTGCCTCGACGAGCTCGGCGGACGTAAACGATTTTACGAGTGCGACATGACGCTGGTGCAACCTTCGTGCGCGCAAGACGCGGCACATCCAGGACCAGCGCAACGACGTTCGTTGAGACAAAGCACGCGCTTCCGCGTCTACGAGAGCCTTTTCAGCGGCTGCAAGTTGCGAGCGGAGAGCATCACCGTCATTTGAAGCCGCGCTGGTCTTCAATGATAACCCTTCCAACTCGGCCCGCAGCGTCTCAATTGTGCTCGCCAACGTCAACTTTTCTTCGGAGGAAACTTTCAGTAACTCCTTCAGATCGCTAACAGACTTCTGAAGCGCGGTTATATCATCAGCCGCTCGACTGTTTTCACCCTTCGCCGCTTGCAAAGCAATTTTATAACCATTGACATCTTTTTCGAGTTCAATGATTCGCGCGACTCGCTTTGCTTCTTCATCCGCGCTCCATTGTGCTTGGAGAGTTTCAATTTGGCTTCGCGACTCGGCGAGCTCGCGGCGTAAAGTGATGACGTCCCCGGTAGAAGTAGACTTCAACGCCTCCCAATCGTTCTGTGATTCAAGTAACAGAGCCTCGAGTTCGTGAATGCGTTTGTCACGAAGTCCCATAGCACTCGCTTGACGGAACTTGACAACCGCAGAATCCTTCTTGTGAACTTCAGCGAGATCAGCCAGTTGTTGCTCGAAATCCGCTTGCGATTGCTGCGCGCGTGCTTCAGCGCTGTCAGCATCAGCTTTCATGCGCTTGCGTAAATCCTCGAGCTGCTTCTCGTACTCTTCCTTCATCTGCAGGAAACGAGCGTGTTCAAACGTTGCATCGGACTTTGACTTATTCTTCAATCGCTCCGCCAAGTCATCGAGCTGATTTTTGAAATCAACCTGCGCTTGGTGCTCGCGCGCAGCACTTTCATCTGCGTCTATACGTGCGCGTGTGCGAAGATCTTCGATTTGCTTGTCATAGTCGGATTTCATGCTTTGGGCTCGACTCTTCGCCTTTTCCGCGTCAAGCTTGAGTTGATTCTGGAGGTCGTCCAATTGCGCAACAAGGTTCGCCTTTTCGTCCTGAAGACGCTGCAACTCCGAAGAAGCGGTGGATTTCGTGGAATCCATCGAGGACTGTGCCTCTTGAAGCAAGAGTTCAAGCTCGGCGACGCGTGCGTCGCGCACGCGTACAGTCTCGTCGAGATCTTCGAGCGCCTTCAGCTTCGCTTTCACTTCAAGCATCTGGTCATTGAGCGAGCGAATCGTCTTGTCGGACGTCGCCGCCCAGCTGCGTGCCTCGACGAGCTCGGCGGACGTAAACGATTTTACGAGTGCGACATGACGCTGGTGCAACCTTCGTGCGCGCAAGACGCGGCACATCCAGGACCAATGCAAAGCTGCGCGCTCTGACTTGGCTTGCACGAGCGCCTTTGCGCGCGTCGTGTTGGATTCGTCGAGCTGCTCGCGAAGAATTCTGAGCTCGCCGTGCAAGCGCGAGACTTGACCGGAGGATGAGCTCCTCGTTGACTCAAGTGAAGTCTCATATTCACTTATAGCGGTCTCCAGACGCTGGCGTTCGAGCTCAAGTTCATTGATACGGGCTTCCTTCTCCTCAATTTCATCCTTGTGCGTGTGACGCGCAGCAGTGAGAAGTTTTTCGTGCTCGTCGATGGAAGCTTCGAGGCGCTTGACGAGCGCTTCCAATTCAGTAATACGGCGCTGATCGACGTCCTTCTTCTTCAACGATTCAAATTTCGCGCGCAATTTTTCAACCTCGGACTTGTTCTTTTCATCCGTCTTTCGAGCTGACCTATTGGCATTGTCGAGTTTTTTCTCGAGATCACGTATCGTTTCTCGCAAGGCATCCGCTTCTCTTCTGGAAACCTTCACAGCTTCGTCATACCGCTTTTTCGAATCCTTGTCCAGCGTGTCGAGATCCCTGTTCAGTTGCTTCGCGAGTTTACCACTCTCGGAGAGTTTCTCCTCCAAATCTTTGACTTTCATCCGCGCTTGCGACTCATCCGAAGCCATCTTACCCTTTAACGTAGTGATTTCGTCTTGATGCGCTTCTTCCTTCTTCGCGGCGTCGTCAGCGCGTTGCTTCAGTTTGGCGTTGGATTCATTCAACGACGTAATCGTGCGCTGAGTGAACTCTACGTAGAGTTTATGATCAGCTCTCATGCCACGAGTGAAGTCCTTTGAGGTATCGAAGAACCTGTCATGACGATCTCGCTGTTTGACATTCGTAAGGAGTAGTCTCCATCTTGCCGCCGCGAGCTTCGCGGATGATGTCTCCTGGAGCCCGGCATAAAGTGAACTCGTTTCGTCGAGGCGGTTACGGAGCGTCGCGCACTCCGATCTCAATCGCGACTCTTCTGAGGAGAGTCGCGCTTTTGTTGATTCCGCGCTCGACTGGAGTTCTTTCATGCCATCCTCCAAGGAGGCGATGAGCTGTTGAAGCTCCTCAATTCGAGCTTCCGACGCCTTCTTTATCCCCAGATTCTTTGCGACTTCATTTTCGAGTTGCTTCTTAAGATTACGAATTTCGTCGTTCAGAGAGTTGATCGTTCGCTCGCTTTGCTTTTCAATTGAGGCCCGATTCTTTTCCGCTTCTTCAAACTGCTTCTTCATGACGTTCAAATTGTCATCGCGTCGCTTTCGCAACATCTTGAGCTCTTCGTCAACCTTTGATTTGCTCTTTTTACTTCCTTCCAGGTCATTCTTTAGCGCCGCAACCGTGTCACCGAGCGAACGAACCGTCTTTGTCGATGCCTCCGCGTGAAGACGGTATTCAGTCCTCATCGACTTGACAAAGTCGCGCGCTGTGTGCGTAAATCGGATGCCACGATTTCTTAGACGAAGCTCGTTGGCCAACATCGACCAGCGAATACGGACACGATCCCTCTTCGAGGCTACGTGAGCTTCCGCTTCCGCTTTCCACGCGTCTCGGATGTCTTTGATTTCCTGCTCGAGGGAGCGAGAATATGCCGTCTTCGTTTCGTGTAACGAGTTCTGATAACTTTCGACCATACCTTCGAGCACCCCAATGCGCTCGTCGCGCGCCTTCATAGCGCCGTCGGTCTGGAACATTTCGCCTTGCATCTGTTCGATTTGCGTCTCAAATTGCTTGGATTGCTTATGCATTTCCTTCAGGTCCGTCTTCGACTTTGCTATAGTACCTTCGAGCGACTTGTTCTTGCTTACCATATCAGCGAGCTCCTTCTTTAGCGCTGCTATTGTGTCACCAAGCGAGCGAACTGTTTTTGTCGTGCCCTCGGCGTGAAGCCGATATTCAGTCTTCATTGACTTGGCAAAGTCCTTTGAAGTATTCAGGAATCGAAGGTGTCGCTTACGCGTGCGAAGGAGCGAGCACAATGCAGTCCAGCGGCTCGTCGCGAGTTCACTCTGCAAGACATCGATACGCTCTCGCAAAGTTGAAATTTCGCCTTCAAGTTCACGGGAATACCGCGTTTTTGTTTCGTGCAGAGATTCCTGATACTCACTCACCATCTTTTCAAGCGCTTGAATACGATTATCGCGGGCGGCCAACGCAAGTTCATTATTGAATTTGAATGCGTCACTCTCACGGACTTCGTTCTTCAATGCTGCCGCAAACTGTTTCGAATTCTGGAAGAATCGATTATGCCGAGCCTTGAATCTAAGGAAGCGCGCAAAGTGAGACCAACGAAGCGTGGCCAGCTTCGATCGATGCTCGCTGTCGCCTTCTGCAAGACGCTTTTCTAACTCGACAACACTTTCCGCCAGCGATTCTTTACTTGCCATCATATCGCTGAGGTCCTTTTCAAGCCTTTTGATCGTCTTGTCAAGGGACCGTATCGTTGCCGTCGCCGCGGCAGCGTGCTGCCTATATTCCTCCTTCATGGATCTGGAGAAGTCCTTTGAAACAGCGTAAAATCTGGCGTGCTTTTGAATGATTCGTGATTTGCTATACATCGCGGCCCATCGCAATCTTGCCCGTTCACTCCTTCCGTTCGCGATCGCTGAAGCGTGCGCAGCCTGTTCCGAGGTCAGCCTGCTTTGAAGGCGTGCAACTTCGCCCTCGAGGTCGCGGGAATACCTCGTCTTTGTTTCGTGCAATGAGGATTGATACTCCTGCAACATTCCTTCGAGGGTCACAATGCGCTTGTCTCGAACATCCAAGCATTCCGCGTGATCTCCCCTGAGCTTCGCAATAATCGCTCGCAGTTCATCATTGCGCTTCGTGAGTTCGGCGTTTGTTGCTTCGCCTTTGTCTTGCAGAGACAAATATCTTCTGTTGATCGATTCTGTACCTTTCACGGCTGAATCCAGTGAACTACGCAACGTGTCGTTCGCTTGAGCCATGTCTCGCTCTCTGGTCGCCGAGAATTCTGCATTGACGTTGTACTGATGCTTGAGAACGCTCAATTCGTCAGCAAGTGCCAGTAATTCAGACTTAGCACTGTCGCGCGATGCCGTCATGTTAAGCAAATCATTCTGCAAAAATTCAACCTTTTGCTGCCATTCCTTGACGTTCGCTGCGTGACTTCCGCGAAGTTGTCTATCCCTGGCGTCGCTCTCACTCGTCTTAAAATCAAGCTGAAGTCTGAGTTCGGCGATTTGAGCCTGAAGCTGCTGCGCGCTCACATCAGCGGCGCGCGTCTCCACTGGCCGCATCGATTCGACATGTTGAATCTTGATGTGCTTCTCTTCAAGAATCTGGCAGCGCTGCGTAACCTCACGAATCGATTTGGTAACTGAGACCTTGTGCTGCTCGGCCATCAAAGTCGACTTGGTGGATTCGGATACCGCAACTTCAAGCTGCTTGCTCTTAATATCGAGCCTGCTCAGATCCACGGATTGCGTGTTGATGATGTTGTAGGCTTCACGCAGCTTAGCGGCCTCGTTCTGCTTCACCAATGTGAATTCCTTGTCCTTTTCGCGCAGAAGTCGTCTGTACTTGGCGACATCTTCTTCATTCTTCGCACGCAACTGCTTACACTGCTTCTCAAGCTGAGCCATTTTCAATTGATCCGCCTCGCTCATCGACGGCACCGCGGCTGTCTCGCCATCGGTCGCACGTACCGGATATTTTTTGGCAATTTCGTTCTCAAGCGCTTGAACTCGTCGCTGATCCTTCTCACGAAGCTCGCAGACAGTCTTCAATTCAGTCTCTGTGTTAGTGAGCTTTACGAGTAGAGCATCGTACGCGTTCTTGAGGCTTGTTCCGCGAATGGACGCGCGCCATTTTGCAACACCGAGCGCGGCGCGACGGTCGGATAACTCGGCTGTTCTCGACTCGAGTTCGCGTTCAATGCCCGTGATTTGATCGCTAAGACTATCGATCTTCTCGTCTCGGCTACGAAGGTCACGAATGTACGACGCGTGATCCGTTTTCAATTCGAGGATTTCTGCATCTTTACTCTTTAGTGACGATTCGAGCAACCCCAAAGAGTCCGCAGCGGCTTGCTTCTGACTCTCCATCGACGCTTGTGCGGATTTGAATGCCTCAGTGCTGGAGTGTTTCAACTCTTGGAGCGCAGCCTCACCGTCGGAGATCTGCTGTCGCAGTTGCGCAATGATAGTATTCGACTTGATGACGTGCGCGCTGTGCGCCTGTTGAGCCGCCGAGTGATCAGCGTCGAGTTTCTCCGACGCATCTCGAAGAGTCGCGATTTCCTTACGTAACTCATCGATCAACGCGGCGTTTCGCTCGTTGTCGCGGCTTTGTAACTCCTCTTTTGACTTGAGCTGCACTTGAGACTCAACTTCATCCTTCCGTAACTTTTCTATGGTGTCCAAATACTCAAGCATGCGCGTCTTGAGCGCAAAGTTTTGCATTCGCGAAGTTAAGTGCGCGAACGTCAATCCGGTTCTCCGCTCGATCAACGTTCGTTCAACGTCCGGCACACCCTGATTGGAATTGTAGTGAAGTGTGTGACGGTCGCTTGTCATCAAGTCACGGATTTTCGCACGGCAAACTTGAAGTTCTTCCTCTATCAAATGCTTGCGGCCTCGGACACTTTCTTCGCGCGATTCCGCTTTGGACAAGAGACGCATCAGTCGCGAAATCTCGGCGCGTAGATTCGTCCGATCCGTGTCAAACTTAGTGCGATCTCGCTTGCGCGACTTTTCACTCTGCGTGATCTTCGTGCGAATAATGGTCGTCTCGCGTACGTGCGACTCAATGCTCTCCTTCAACTTGCGCTCAATCACCGTCGTCGTGCTCTGCGACTGCTCCAACTCCTTCGTTAGAAGCTTGATTTCTGAGGTGAGCTTCTTCGAAGTGGTTTGAAGTTCTTTCGTCGCGCTGTCGCGCTCGCCCGTCACAGCGTTGATCCGCACTCTTAAAGCATTGAGTTCATCCTTCAGGCGATCGACTTCTTCGGACTTGCCATCGAGGCTCTTCTTGAGAGCAGCGTTTTCGATTTCAAGTTTGTGTTTGTCATCTTCCAACTTCGCGAAGGCCTCGTTGGTTGATATAGAGATGTTAATCGACGACTTGATGTCATACGAGCTCTTTAACTCGATTTCAAGCTTCGAAATGCGCTCCTGCGCGTTCGCGTTGATTTTCTCGAGCTCGATGATGTCCTTCTTCAACTTGGCGTTCAAGTCGTCGAGTTGATCGCGCTTGCGGCGTTCGTCGAGCGCATTTTGCTTAGTCACTCGATTCGCGGCCTCAATAGCAGCCTCGAGAGAGCGCTTTGCCTTTACTCGATCCTTCTCCGCGTTTGCAGTCAGTTCTTGAATCTTCTTTTCCATATGTGCCTTGAGGTCGTTCAACTCTTGCTCGAGCGCGGCCTTCGCCGAACGCTCCTCGCCGAGCCAGCGCGTGTGCTCCTCGAGCGCGGCTTCTGCGGTCGCGCGTCGCTTGTGACAGTCGCCACAATCATTGCGCTCTGCACGAAGCGCTTCTTCTGCACGTAACGCTCGAACGCGCCAACTATCATCGACAGTCTTGACTCCGCCGTCTGTGCCTCGCCATGCTTCGAGCAGGGCAAGCGGTTCAACACGAAAACTCACCCCCATGGGGTTATCGACGCGTTTAATGAGCGGACTCGTGCTCAACTCGGGTTCATCGTGCACGTCAGACCCATTCGTTAACCCATCCAACAGTCGAGAGATGGCGCTTGCGGAA
>JACLAB010011345.1_pt1 | contig 19469 bp, 8 predicted proteins | sample 8027921 | NCBI WGS metagenome assembly JACLAB01 (sample SAMN15725117, study PRJNA655200) | protist metagenome | isolation source: fluorescence activated cell sorting (FACS) single amplified genomes of... | place: USA: West Boothbay Harbor, Gulf of Maine | collected 2000-07-19 | reverse complement strand
CGTGGACTCCTTGGATGTACTATTAAGCCTAAGCTTGGTCTTTCGGCTAAGAACTACGGACGTGCAGTATACGAGTGTCTCCGTGGTGGACTTGACTTCACTAAGGATGACGAGAACGTAAACTCACAGCCATTCATGCGCTGGCGTGACCGTTTCCTTTTCGTAGCTGAGGCTATCTACAAGTCACAAGCTGAGACTGGTGAGGTTAAGGGACACTACCTTAACGCAACAGCTGGAACTTGTGAAGATGGAATGAAGCGTGCGGTTTGTGCTAAAGAGCTTGGTATGCCTATTATCATGCACGACTACCTTACTGGTGGTTTCACTTACAACACAACTCTTGCTCACTACTGTCGTGACCACGGACTTCTTCTCCACATTCACCGTGCAATGCACGCAGTAATTGACCGTCAGCGTAACCACGGAATCCACTTCCGTGTACTCGCTAAGGCTCTCCGTCTTTCAGGTGGTGACCACCTTCACTCAGGTACTGTAGTAGGTAAGCTTGAGGGTGAGCGTAACGTAACTCTTGGTTTCGTAGACCTTATGCGTGACGCTTTCATTGAGAAGGACCGTGACCGTGGAATTTACTTCACACAGGACTGGGGATCTCTCCCTGGTGTAATGCCAGTAGCTTCTGGTGGTATTCACGTATGGCACATGCCAGCTCTCGTAGAGATCTTCGGAGATGACGCTTGTCTTCAATTCGGTGGTGGAACTCTTGGACACCCATGGGGTAACGCTCCAGGTGCATCAGCTAACCGTGTAGCACTTGAGGCTTGTACTCAGGCTCGTAACGAAGGACGTGACCTCGCTCGTGAGGGTGGTGACGTAATCCGTGCAGCTTGTAAGTGGTCTCCTGAGCTTGCAGCAGCTTGTGAAGTATGGAAAGAGATTAAGTTCGAGTTCGACACAGTAGATACTCTTTAATAAGGTTCTATTTCTTATGGGGCATTCATTTTGAATGCTTCGTAAGAGTCTAATTCTAACTTAGTATCTTGACGATACTATTTCTACGAGGTTTCATTAGAAACCTCGTAGAAAACCTTTAAATCAAATAAGTTAAATATGGTTGAAACACTTCTTTCAGGAATCGTGCTTGGACTTATGCCTGTAACTCTTTCTGGGTTATTTGTAACTGCATACCTCCAATACCGTCGTGGAGATCAATTAAATCTCTAATACCTCGAACGTTTCAAGCCAACACACTGTTTTGTTTGCTTCTAACACAGTTCTTGGTTTAATCGTTGAGGCACAAAGCTTCTAGTTTTTAAGCCTCAACATGTAAAAAAATAATTTAATCCACTATTTATAAAATAAAAACATACTTTTTTTTATTTTGCTGTTTAGGCACAGAAACTCTGGTATAATACTAGATAACAGATCTTATAAGTTGGCCTTGGTTAATTTTGATTTTGTAACTCTTTAAAATTTTTATTTCTTCTTTATTATGACTGCAACTTTAGAGCGCCGCGCAAACGCGACAGTATGGGGACGTTTTTGTTCATGGATTACTTCAACTGAGAACCGTTTATACATCGGTTGGTTCGGAGTATTAATGATCCCTACTCTTTTAACAGCAACTTCAGTATTCATCGTAGCTTTCATCGCTGCACCTCCAGTGGATATCGATGGTATTCGTGAGCCAGTATCTGGATCACTTATGTACGGAAACAACATCATCTCTGGTGCTGTAATCCCTACATCAAACGCTATCGGACTTCACTTCTACCCAATTTGGGAAGCAGCTTCACTTGATGAGTGGCTCTACAACGGTGGACCTTACCAACTTATCGTATGTCACTTCTTCATCGGAATTTGTTCATACATGGGTCGTGAGTGGGAGCTTTCATTCCGTTTAGGAATGCGTCCTTGGATCGCAGTAGCTTACTCAGCTCCTGTAGCTGCAGCAACTGCAGTATTCCTTATCTACCCAATCGGACAAGGTTCTTTCTCTGACGGAATGCCTCTCGGTATCTCTGGAACTTTCAACTTCATGATCGTATTCCAGGCTGAGCACAACATTCTTATGCACCCATTCCACATGCTTGGTGTTGCTGGTGTATTCGGTGGTTCACTTTTCTCTGCTATGCACGGTTCACTCGTAACTTCATCTCTCATCCGTGAGACAACTGAGAACGAGTCTGCAAACGCAGGATACAAGTTCGGACAAGAAGAAGAGACTTACAACATCGTAGCTGCACACGGTTACTTCGGACGTCTTATCTTCCAATACGCTTCATTCAACAACTCACGTTCACTCCACTTCTTCCTCGCTATCTGGCCTGTAATGGGAATCTGGTTCACAGCTCTTGGTATTTCTACTATGGCTTTCAACCTTAACGGATTCAACTTCAACCAGTCTGTAGTAGATTCTAACGGACGTGTAATTAACACATGGGCTGATATCGTAAACCGTGCTAACCTCGGTATGGAAGTAATGCACGAGCGTAACGCTCACAACTTCCCACTTGACCTCGCTTCAGTTGAAGCTCCTTCAATCAACGCGTAATTCAAGTACCTTCTAAAACTATCTACATAGTTTAAGAATTGTGCCCCTTCGGGGGCACAGCCAAATAAAATACAAAGTCAAAAAAACTAAATTCGTTATACTAATAAATAATACATGGGGCCGCAATTTGATTTAAACTTCTTCTCTAGCAGGGCTTAGTACAGCGGGTCTGATTATGGGACTAATGGAAAACAATTTTTTTCCAATTAGCCTTCGTTACCCTCGCCAAAGTAAGTCTAATTTTTCAAATTTACTTATAATACTCGTGAAACCCCTTGTTTAAACATTTAAATGACGTTTTCATTATATTTACGTCTACTAAACTATAGATCTATACAATATGTAGATTAAACTGTTTTATATCCTTCTATTATTTATGACTTTCACTAACGAACCAAATCATAAGTTATCAGGAAAATACATTGCCTGGCTTGGTGGGCTTATTGACAACTCCAAATTAAGTCGTGTCAGTATTACCCGCGATTTCCGTGTTCTTCTAACAATTACTTCAAGTAATGAGAAATTAGTTATTCAAGCAAGCCGATTGCTTGGAACTGGGGGTAGTAAACGTATTGATTCAGTTTATAGTTCAACACTAGAGAACTCGCCTGCTATTTACCAAACAGCATTAGACCTTCCAAAGATTTTTGGTATTCACCTTTTCCTTTCAGGAGTTCTTTGTTTTGGATTCGGAGCATTCCACGTAACTGGACTTTTTGGTCCTGGTATTTGGGTATCTGACCCTTACGGACTTACAGGAGCGGTTGAGCCAGTTGCACCAGCATGGGGAGCTGAAGGGTTTGACCCTTACAACCCGGGTGGTATTGCTGCTCACCACATCGCTGCAGGTATCGTAGGTATCCTTGCAGGTCTTTTCCACTTAAGTGTGCGCCCGCCGCAGCGTCTTTATAAGGCGTTACGTATGGGTAACGTTGAGACAGTACTTTCAAGTTCAATTGCAGCTGTATTCTGGGCTGCGTTTGTAGTTGGTGGAACAATGTGGTACGGATGTGCTGCAACTCCAATCGAACTTTTCGGACCAACTCGTTACCAGTGGGACCAAGGTTTCTTCCAGCAAGAAATTGAGAAGCGTGTACAAACTAGTGTAGCTGGTGGTGCATCACTCTCTGATGCTTGGGCAACTATTCCTGAGAAGCTTGCATTCTACGATTACATTGGAAACAACCCAGCTAAGGGTGGTCTTTTCCGTTCAGGACCAATGGATAATGGTGATGGTATTGCTGCAGGTTGGTTAGGACACGCAACATTCACAGACAAAAACGGTCGTGAACTTTTCGTTCGCCGTATGCCAACTTTCTTTGAGACATTCCCAGTAATTCTTATTGATAGTGATGGTGTTGTACGTGCTGACGTACCATTCCGTCGTGCTGAGTCTAAGTACTCAATTGAGCAAGTAGGGGTTAACGTTACTTTCTACGGTGGAGAACTTGATGGATTAACTTTCACAGATCCAGCAACTGTTAAGAAATATGCACGTCGTGCACAACTTGGAGAAGTTTTCGAGTTTGACCGTGCAACTCTTCAGTCTGATGGAGTTTTCCGTAGTAGCCCACGTGCATGGTTCACTTTCGCGCACGTAAGTTTCGCTCTTCTTTTCTTCTTCGGTCACATTTGGCACGGAGCACGTACTATCTTCCGTGATGTATTCGCTGGTATTGATCCAGATTTAGATGAGCAAGTAGAGTTCGGTGCATTCCAAAAACTTGGTGATGTAACAACTCGTCGTCAAGCTGTTTAATTACTAGGAGTAACATATTATGGAAGCTATTGTTTACACGTTTTTACTTGTAGGGACTCTTGGAATTATTTTCTTCGCAATCTTTTTCCGCGAGCCACCTCGTATTGCAAAATAACCTTTTTTAATTAACTTCGGTTAATTATTAAGATATTTAGGGGGAGGGGTATTCTCCTTCTCCTAAAAATTTCTTATTAAAATAATAAAAATTAACCCTTATTTACTTGTATAGAATGGTATTAATCTTGTAGAATATAGATAGTAGAAAATCGCGTTATAAATTTTTATTTATGATGAAATAATTATTAACAATTAGGTAAATAGTATGACTATTGCACTTGGAAAAGTTGACGAGAAGCGTGGTTGGTTTGACAACGTGGACGACTGGCTTAAGCGTGACCGTTTCGTATTTGTAGGATGGTCTGGTATTTTATTATTCCCATGTGCGTATTTCGCACTTGGTGGGTGGCTTACTGGAACAACATTCGTATCATCATGGTACACACACGGACTCGCAAGTTCATATCTTGAAGGATGTAACTTCCTTACATCAGCTGTATCAACACCATCTAACAGTATGGCACACTCACTTCTTCTCCTTTGGGGACCAGAAGCACAAGGTGACTTTACTCGTTGGTGCCAGCTTGGTGGATTATGGACATTTGTAGCTCTTCACGGAGCATTTGGATTAATTGGTTTTATGCTTCGTCAATTTGAAATTGCACGTGCAGTACAAATTCGTCCTTACAACGCAATTGCGTTCTCTGCACCGATTGCTGTATTCGTATCAGTTTTCCTTATTTACCCTCTTGGACAATCAGGATGGTTCTTCGCACCTTCATTCGGTGTAGCTGGAATTTTCCGTTTCATTCTTTTCTTCCAAGGTTTCCACAACTGGACACTTAACCCATTCCACATGATGGGTGTAGCTGGTGTACTTGGAGCTGCACTTCTTTGTGCAATTCACGGTGCAACTGTAGAGAACACTCTTTTCGAAGATGGTGACGGTTCAAACACATTCCGTGCGTTTAACCCGACTCAAGCTGAAGAGACTTACTCAATGGTTACAGCAAACCGTTTCTGGTCACAAATTTTTGGAGTAGCTTTCTCTAACAAGCGTTGGCTTCACTTCTTCATGCTTTTCGTACCAGTAACTGGATTATGGATGTCTGCACTTGGTGTAGTTGGTTTAGCACTTAACCTCCGTGCATACGATTTCGTATCACAGGAAATCCGTGCTGCAGAAGATCCTGAGTTCGAAACATTCTACACAAAAAACATTCTTCTTAACGAAGGAATCCGTGCATGGATGTCAGCTCAAGATCAGCCTCATGAAAACCTTGTATTCCCTGAGGAGGTACTTCCACGTGGAAACGCTCTTTAATTCAACTCTCGTTGTAGGTGGTCGTGACCAAGAATCTACTGGGTTCGCTTGGTGGGCTGGTAACGCTCGACTTATTAACCTTTCTGGTAAACTTTTAGGTGCACACGTTGCACACGCAGGTCTTATTGTATTCTGGGCTGGAGCTATGAACCTTTTTGAGGTTGCTCACTTCGTGCCTGAGAAGCCAATGTATGAGCAAGGATTAATCCTTCTCCCACACTTAGCAACTCTTGGTTACGGTGTTGGACCTGGTGGTGAGGTTCTTGATACATTCCCTTACTTTGTATCTGGTGTTCTTCACCTTATTTCTTCTGCTGTTTTAGGTTTTGGTGGTGTTTACCACTCAATTATTGGACCTGAGACTCTTGAAGAGTCATACCCATTCTTTGGGTACCTCTGGAAAGACAAGAACAAAATGACTACTATTTTAGGAATTCACCTTGTAATTCTTGGACTTGGTTGTTGGCTTCTTGTTTGGAAAGCTATGTACTTTGGTGGAGTTTATGACACGTGGGCACCAGGTGGTGGTGATGTACGTGTAATTAGCTACCCAACTTACGACCCATCAGTTATTTTCGGATACTTACTTAAATCACCTTTTGGTGGTGACGGTTGGATTATGTCTGTAGATAACATGGAAGACGTAATTGGTGGGCACATTTGGATCGGAACTACTTTAATTATCGGTGGTTTCTGGCACATTTTTACTAAGCCATTCGCATGGGCACGTCGTGCTTTTGTATGGTCTGGTGAGGCTTACCTTTCATACAGTCTTGCAGCTGTTTCAACTATGGCTTTTATTTCAGCTGTATTTGTATGGTTTAACAACACTGTTTACCCTTCTGAGTTCTTTGGACCAACTGGACCAGAGGCATCACAAGCACAAGCATTTACTTTCCTTGTTCGTGACCAACGTTTAGGAGCAAACATTGCTTCTGCACAGGGACCAACTGGATTAGGTAAGTACCTTATGCGTTCACCTACTGGAGAAATTATCTTCGGTGGTGAGACAATGCGTTTCTGGGATATGCGTGCTCCATGGGTAGAGCCACTTCGTGGACCAAATGGGCTTGATTTATCAAAGCTTAAGAACGATATTCAGCCTTGGCAAGAGCGTCGTTCAGCTGAGTACATGACTCACGCTCCTTTAGGATCACTTAACTCTGTAGGTGGTGTAGCAACTGAGATTAACTCAACTAACTTCGTAAACCCACGTAGTTGGCTTTCAACATCACACTACGTTTTAGGATTCTTCTTCTTTGTAGGGCACCTTTGGCACGCTGGTCGTGCTCGTGCTGCTGCTGCTGGTTTCGAGAAAGGAATTGATCGTGATACAGAGCCGGTACTTTCAATGCGTCCACTTGACTAATTTATTGTTAAATTAGTTTTAAGCTGATTCATTAAGTAGAGCCCCTTTAGTTTTTAAATTAAAGGGGCTCAGATTAAATAAATAAACAGAGAAATATTATTATACATCTTTCCTATCTTTTGCTAATATGTTTACAAGGACGTGTAGCTTAGTTGGATAGAGTATCTGGCTACGAACTAGAAGGTCGGGGGTTCGAATCCCTCCTCGTCCGATTTTATTCTTGATCAACTCACTAAAGACTAATTTGTTTTAGTTGTTTTTGCATTAATTGCAGAGAGCCAGACCAGTGTTTATTGGTCTGGCCTTTTTTATGGGACATATGGAAAGAGGCAGACATCGTGGTAGCTTTTGCCCTGAATTGTATACTGATACTCAGAAGCATTCGTTAAGAATGAGATTCAAAAACACATCATGGAGAGTTTGATCCTGGCTCAGAAGGAACGCTGGCAGCGTGCATAACACATGCAAGTCGAACGGGATTATTATCTTCGGATGATATGAGAGTGGCGAACGGGTGAGTAACACGTAAGAATCTACCTTTAGGACGGGGATAACTTCTGGAAACGGATGCTAATACCCGATATGCTGTGGAGTGAAAGGAATTTCGCCTAAAGATGATCTTGCGTCTGATTAGCTAGATAGTGTGGTAATGGCGCACTATGGCGACGATCAGTAGCTGGTCTGAGAGGATGGACAGCCACATTGGAACTGAGACACGGTCCAAACTCCTACGGGAGGCAGCAGTGGGGAATTTTCCGCAATGGGCGAAAGCCTGACGGAGCGACGCTGCGTGAAGGATGACGGCCTGCGGGTTGTAAACTTCTTTTCTCGAAGAAGAATAAATGACGGTATTCGAGGAATAAGCATCGGCTAACTCTGTGCCAGCAGCCGCGGTAAGACAGAGGATGCAAGTGTTATTCGGATTGATTGGGCGTAAAGCGTCTGTAGGCGGTTTGGAAAGTCTTTTGTGAAATTCTTCAGCTCAACTGGGGGTCCGCAAAAGAAACTTCTAGGCTTGAGGGAAGTAGAGGTACAGGGAATTTCCGGTGGAGCGGTGAAATGCGTAGATATCGGAAGGAACACCAATATGGCGAAGGCACTGTACTGGGCTTTACCTGACGCTAAGAGACGAAAGCTAAAGGAGTGATTAGGATTAGATACCCTAGTAATTTTAGCCGTAAACGATGGAAACTCACTGCCGAGCCGGTATTCGGAGCGGTGGTCAAGCTAACGCGTGAAGTTTCCCGCCTGGGGACTACGCATGCAAATGTGAAACTCAAAGGAATTGACGGGGACCCGCACAAGCGGTGGAGTATGTGGTTTAATTCGATGCAACGCGAAAAACCTTACCAAGGTTTGAAATCATTTCAAAACTCTTTGAAAGAAGAGCCTCCTTCGGGATGGAATGACAGGTGGTGCATGGCTGTCGTCAGCTCGTGTTGTGAAATGTCAAGTTAAGTCTTGTAACGAGCGCAACCCATGTCTTTTGTTGCTGTTTACAGTGCTTAAAAGAGACTGCCGCTCTACAGCGGAGGAAGGTGTGGATGATGTCAAGTCAGCATGCCCCTTATATCTTGGGCTACACACGTACTACAATGGTAGGGACAATGAGTCGCAAACCTGCAAAGGCTAGCCAATCTCAAAAACCCTATCTCAGTTCGGATTGTACTCTGCAACTCGAGTGCATGAAGGTGGAATCGCTAGTAATCGCTGGTCAGCATACAGCGGTGAATACGTTCCCGGGTCTTGTACACACTGCCCGTCACACCATGGAAGTCGATCCTTCCCTAAGTCGTTACTCGAACCTTTTAGGACGAGGATGCCGAAGGCAGGGTTGGTGACTAGGGTGAAGTCGTAACAAGGTAGCCGTACTGGAAGGTGTGGCTGGAATACCTCCTTTTAATGAGATCTTGAGAAATAATTCTCAAAAAGACCAAGCCGGAAGCGGCGCGTAATTGCCGCTGGCTACGGGCTATTAGCTCAGGTGGTTAGAGCGCACCCCTGATAAGGGTGAGGTCTCTGGTTCAAGTCCAGAATAGCCCATGGCACGGGGGTATAGCTCAGTTGGTAGAGCGCTGCCTTTGCAAGGCAGACGTCAGCGGTTCGAGTCCGCTTACCTCCAGCCAAATTTCTTTTTAACTAAAAGAACTGAATTGTGGAAACTTTAATTTAAAACAAAATCAATCAACAAAGAGTATATGGTGGAGATCTAGGGACCTAGAGCCGATGAAGGGCGTGATAACCGACGATATGCTTCGGGGAGCAGGACGTATGCTTTGATCCGAAGATTCCCGAATAGGGCAACCTTAAACATTCCTTCTTGAATTCATAGAGAAGAGAAAGACAACCCAGTGAACTGAAACATCTTAGTAGCTGGAGGAAAAGAAAGCAAAAGCGATTCCCAAAGTAGCGGCGAGCGGAATGGGACCAGTCTAAAAGAAAAATTTATTTTTCTGGTTATAGGACCAAACACTAAGGTATAGAAATTCTTGAGAAACGAAGCAGCTGAATCCTGCGCCATAGATGGTGAAAGCCCAGTCGTTGAATCTTGACTCAATGCCGTTTGGCTCCCAAGTAGTATGGGGCACGTGAAATCCCGTATGAATTCGCCAGGACCACCTGGTAAGACTAAATACTCCTAGGTCACCGATAGCGAAAAGTACCGCGAGGGAAAGATGAAAAGAACCCCTTTTCGGGGAGTGAAATAGAACATGAAACCGTATACTTACAATTGGTAGGAGGATGAACACATCTGACTGCATGCCTGTTGAAGAATGATCTGGCGACTTACGGTAAGTGGCATGGTTAAGATTTTTCATCGAAGCCAAAGCGAAAGCATGTCTTAATAGGGCACTCGTCCCTTATCGTAGACCCGAACCCAGGTGATCTAACCATGACCAGAATGAAGCTTTGGTGATACGAAGTGGAGGTTCGAACCGACCGATGTTGAAAAATCGACGGATGAGTTGTGGTTAGGGGTGAAATGCCAATCGAACTTGGAGCTAGCTGGTTCTCCTCGAAATGCGTTGAGGCGCAGCGGTTATTTATGAACTCTCAGGGGGTAAAGCTCTGTTTCGGTGCGGGCTGCGAAAGCGGTACCAATCTGTTGCAAACTCGGAATACCTGAGATGATTTCAAATAGCCAGTGAGACTATGGGGGACAAGCTTCATAGTCAAAAGGGAAACAGCCCAGACCATCAGCTAAGGCTCCTAAATAAAAGCTAAGTGGTAAAGGAGGTGAAAATGCTGTGACAATCAGGAGGTTTGCCTAGAAGCAGCCACCCTCTAAGGAGTGCGTAATAGCTCACTGATCAAGCGTTTTTGCGCCGAAAATTTCCGGAACTAAGTTTTTTGCCGAAGCTATGGATATATTATCTACATAATATGTGGTAGAGGAGCGTTCCGCCCAGGGAGAAGCCAAGCGCGTAAGCCGCGGTGGACAGGGCGGAAGTGAGAATGTCAGATTGAGTAACGAAAACACTAGTGAGAATCTAGTGCCCCGAAAACGTAAGGGTTCCTCTGCAAGGCTCGTCCTCAGAGGGTCAGTCAGGACCTAAGGTGAGGCCGAAAGGCGTAATCGATGGAAAGAAGGCTTATATTCCTTCACCGTTATTTTATTAGTCCTGAGGGACGAACAAATGAAGCGAAAGAAATTTGCCACCTTGGCAGGTGGGACAACAAATTCCTTCTCTCTCCATTTTTTCCAAGAAAAGCTCATCGACTTTGATAAAATAGCGCCTGTACCGTAAACCGACACAGGTACGTGGGTTGAATAAACTAAGGGGAGCGAGATAACTCTCTCTAAGGAACTCGGCAAATTGGCTCTGTACCTTCGGAAGAAAGAGTGCCCTGCATAAGGGCCGCAGTGAAGAGATCCAGGCGACTGTTTACCAAAAACACAGGTCTCCGCAAAGTCGTAAGACGATGTATGGGGGCTGACACCTGCCCAGTGCCAGAAGGTTAAAGAAGTTGGTTAGTTTCGACGAAGCTGACGACTGAAGCCCTGGTGAACGGCGGCAGTAACTATAACTGTCCTAAGGTAGCGAAATTCCTTGTCGGGTAAGTTCCGACCCGCACGAAAGGTGTAACGATCTGGATACTGTCTCAGAGAGAGGCTCGGTGAAATAAAAATATCTGTGAAGATGCGGATTACCTGCACGCGGACAGAAAGACCCTATGAAGCTTTACTGTAACCTGGAATTGCTCTCAAGCTTATTTTGCGCAGCTTAGGTGGGAGACGTTGAACTTCTTTTTCCGGAAAGGAGGGAGTCATCAGTGAGATACCACTCTTGGTAAGCTAGAGCGCTCATTTCTAACCGTTATCCGGTAGAAAGACAGTTTCAGGCGGGCAGTTTGACTGGGGCAGTCACCTCCCAAAAGGTAATGGAGGTGTACAAAGGTTCGCTCAGGCTGGACGGAAATCAGCCATAGAGTGTAAAAGCATAAGCGAGCTTGACTGCGAGACTGACATGTCAAGCAGAGACGAAAGTCGGTTTTAGTGATCCGACGGTGCTGAGTGGAAAGGCCGTCGCTCAACGGATAAAAGTTACTCTAGGGATAACAGGCTAATCTCCCCCAAGAGTTCACATCGACGGGGAGGTTTGGCACCTCGATGTCGGCTTATCGCATCCTGGAGCGGAAGTACGTTCCAAGGGTTGGGCTGTTCGCCCATAGAAAGCGGTACATGAGCTGGGTTCAGAACGTCGTGAGACAGTTTGGTCCATATCCCGTGTAGGCGTTTAGAACATTGAAAGGATCTCCCCTTTGTACGAGAGGACCAGGTGGGGACAATCCGCTAGTGTACCAGTTATTCCGCCAGGGGTAAACGCTGGGTAGCTATGATTGGAGTAAATAACTGCTGAAAGCATATAAGTAGGAAGTTCACCTTAAGATGAGTGTTCTTTGTCTATTAAACGAAACGTTTAAACAATGACATTAAGACCATGGGAAGACTACCCATTTGATAGGCGTGATGTAGACGCTCAGTAATGAGTTTTGAAGCTGACACGTACTAATAGGTCGAAGGATTTGATTTTATTTATTATTTTTTTTCTTGGTGTCTTCGTCAAAGTCGAGACACAGCATCCCATTCCGAACTGCGTGGTGAAAGGTTTCTGAGATTAAGATAGCTATCGGGACACTGATAGTGAAAACATATCGATGCCAAGACTTATACAACAATTAACTTACTAAAGAGGGGGGGCTGAACTAGATCAATCTAGTTCAGCCCCCCCTTTTTTAGTTTCTAATATAATTACATAATTCATTACAAATTTTCTGAAGGTAACAATTTACCTTCACGTCCAAGATTAGCTAGGTCTAAGTATTTCTCTTCAGAACTGATTGTTACAAGCTTAAGTTGATCTTTCCAACTTAAACCTGGATTAATTACTTCCATGGCAGTTTCGATTTGTGTCTTTTTTTCGACGTCACTGATATAAGGGTAAATACGTGGAAGTAAATATTCAAAACGAGCAGAACGTCCTAATACTGTTTGGTAAATAGCAGGCGAGTTCTCTAGTGTTGAACTATAAACTGAATCAATACGTTTACTACCCCCAGTTCCAAGCAATCGGCTTGCTTGAATAACTAATTTCTCATTACTTGAAGTAATTGTTAGAAGAACACGGAAATCGCGGGTAATACTGACACGACTTAATTTGGAGTTGTCAATAAGCCCACCAAGCCAGGCAATGTATTTTCCTGATAACTTATGATTTGGTTCGTTAGTGAAAGTCATAAATAATAGAAGGATATAAAACAGTTTAATCTACATATTGTATAGATCTATAGTTTAGTAGACGTAAATATAATGAAAACGTCATTTAAATGTTTAAACAAGGGGTTTCACGAGTATTATAAGTAAATTTGAAAAATTAGACTTACTTTGGCGAGGGTAACGAAGGCTAATTGGAAAAAAATTGTTTTCCATTAGTCCCATAATCAGACCCGCTGTACTAAGCCCTGCTAGAGAAGAAGTTTAAATCAAATTGCGGCCCCATGTATTATTTATTAGTATAACGAATTTAGTTTTTTTGACTTTGTATTTTATTTGGCTGTGCCCCCGAAGGGGCACAATTCTTAAACTATGTAGATAGTTTTAGAAGGTACTTGAATTACGCGTTGATTGAAGGAGCTTCAACTGAAGCGAGGTCAAGTGGGAAGTTGTGAGCGTTACGCTCGTGCATTACTTCCATACCGAGGTTAGCACGGTTTACGATATCAGCCCATGTGTTAATTACACGTCCGTTAGAATCTACTACAGACTGGTTGAAGTTGAATCCGTTAAGGTTGAAAGCCATAGTAGAAATACCAAGAGCTGTGAACCAGATTCCCATTACAGGCCAGATAGCGAGGAAGAAGTGGAGTGAACGTGAGTTGTTGAATGAAGCGTATTGGAAGATAAGACGTCCGAAGTAACCGTGTGCAGCTACGATGTTGTAAGTCTCTTCTTCTTGTCCGAACTTGTATCCTGCGTTTGCAGACTCGTTCTCAGTTGTCTCACGGATGAGAGATGAAGTTACGAGTGAACCGTGCATAGCAGAGAAAAGTGAACCACCGAATACACCAGCAACACCAAGCATGTGGAATGGGTGCATAAGAATGTTGTGCTCAGCCTGGAATACGATCATGAAGTTGAAAGTTCCAGAGATACCGAGAGGCATTCCGTCAGAGAAAGAACCTTGTCCGATTGGGTAGATAAGGAATACTGCAGTTGCTGCAGCTACAGGAGCTGAGTAAGCTACTGCGATCCAAGGACGCATTCCTAAACGGAATGAAAGCTCCCACTCACGACCCATGTATGAACAAATTCCGATGAAGAAGTGACATACGATAAGTTGGTAAGGTCCACCGTTGTAGAGCCACTCATCAAGTGAAGCTGCTTCCCAAATTGGGTAGAAGTGAAGTCCGATAGCGTTTGATGTAGGGATTACAGCACCAGAGATGATGTTGTTTCCGTACATAAGTGATCCAGATACTGGCTCACGAATACCATCGATATCCACTGGAGGTGCAGCGATGAAAGCTACGATGAATACTGAAGTTGCTGTTAAAAGAGTAGGGATCATTAATACTCCGAACCAACCGATGTATAAACGGTTCTCAGTTGAAGTAATCCATGAACAAAAACGTCCCCATACTGTCGCGTTTGCGCGGCGCTCTAAAGTTGCAGTCATAATAAAGAAGAAATAAAAATTTTAAAGAGTTACAAAATCAAAATTAACCAAGGCCAACTTATAAGATCTGTTATCTAGTATTATACCAGAGTTTCTGTGCCTAAACAGCAAAATAAAAAAAAGTATGTTTTTATTTTATAAATAGTGGATTAAATTATTTTTTTACATGTTGAGGCTTAAAAACTAGAAGCTTTGTGCCTCAACGATTAAACCAAGAACTGTGTTAGAAGCAAACAAAACAGTGTGTTGGCTTGAAACGTTCGAGGTATTAGAGATTTAATTGATCTCCACGACGGTATTGGAGGTATGCAGTTACAAATAACCCAGAAAGAGTTACAGGCATAAGTCCAAGCACGATTCCTGAAAGAAGTGTTTCAACCATATTTAACTTATTTGATTTAAAGGTTTTCTACGAGGTTTCTAATGAAACCTCGTAGAAATAGTATCGTCAAGATACTAAGTTAGAATTAGACTCTTACGAAGCATTCAAAATGAATGCCCCATAAGAAATAGAACCTTATTAAAGAGTATCTACTGTGTCGAACTCGAACTTAATCTCTTTCCATACTTCACAAGCTGCTGCAAGCTCAGGAGACCACTTACAAGCTGCACGGATTACGTCACCACCCTCACGAGCGAGGTCACGTCCTTCGTTACGAGCCTGAGTACAAGCCTCAAGTGCTACACGGTTAGCTGATGCACCTGGAGCGTTACCCCATGGGTGTCCAAGAGTTCCACCACCGAATTGAAGACAAGCGTCATCTCCGAAGATCTCTACGAGAGCTGGCATGTGCCATACGTGAATACCACCAGAAGCTACTGGCATTACACCAGGGAGAGATCCCCAGTCCTGTGTGAAGTAAATTCCACGGTCACGGTCCTTCTCAATGAAAGCGTCACGCATAAGGTCTACGAAACCAAGAGTTACGTTACGCTCACCCTCAAGCTTACCTACTACAGTACCTGAGTGAAGGTGGTCACCACCTGAAAGACGGAGAGCCTTAGCGAGTACACGGAAGTGGATTCCGTGGTTACGCTGACGGTCAATTACTGCGTGCATTGCACGGTGAATGTGGAGAAGAAGTCCGTGGTCACGACAGTAGTGAGCAAGAGTTGTGTTGTAAGTGAAACCACCAGTAAGGTAGTCGTGCATGATAATAGGCATACCAAGCTCTTTAGCACAAACCGCACGCTTCATTCCATCTTCACAAGTTCCAGCTGTTGCGTTAAGGTAGTGTCCCTTAACCTCACCAGTCTCAGCTTGTGACTTGTAGATAGCCTCAGCTACGAAAAGGAAACGGTCACGCCAGCGCATGAATGGCTGTGAGTTTACGTTCTCGTCATCCTTAGTGAAGTCAAGTCCACCACGGAGACACTCGTATACTGCACGTCCGTAGTTCTTAGCCGAAAGACCAAGCTTAGGCTTAATAGTACATCCAAGGAGTCCACGTCCGTACTTGTTAAGCTTATCACGCTCAACCTGGATTCCGTGAGGAGCAGCAGCAGCACGAGCACGACCAGCGTGCCAAAGGTGCCCTACAAAGAAGAAGAATCCTAAAACGTAGTGTGATGTTGAAAGCCAACTACGTGGGTTTACGAAGTTAGTTGAGTTAATCTCAGTTGCTACACCACCTACAGAGTTAAGTGATCCTAAAGGAGCGTGAGTCATGTACTCAGCTGAACGACGCTCTTGCCAAGGCTGAATATCGTTCTTAAGCTTTGATAAATCAAGCCCATTTGGTCCACGAAGTGGCTCTACCCATGGAGCACGCATATCCCAGAAACGCATTGTCTCACCACCGAAGATAATTTCTCCAGTAGGTGAACGCATAAGGTACTTACCTAATCCAGTTGGTCCCTGTGCAGAAGCAATGTTTGCTCCTAAACGTTGGTCACGAACAAGGAAAGTAAATGCTTGTGCTTGTGATGCCTCTGGTCCAGTTGGTCCAAAGAACTCAGAAGGGTAAACAGTGTTGTTAAACCATACAAATACAGCTGAAATAAAAGCCATAGTTGAAACAGCTGCAAGACTGTATGAAAGGTAAGCCTCACCAGACCATACAAAAGCACGACGTGCCCATGCGAATGGCTTAGTAAAAATGTGCCAGAAACCACCGATAATTAAAGTAGTTCCGATCCAAATGTGCCCACCAATTACGTCTTCCATGTTATCTACAGACATAATCCAACCGTCACCACCAAAAGGTGATTTAAGTAAGTATCCGAAAATAACTGATGGGTCGTAAGTTGGGTAGCTAATTACACGTACATCACCACCACCTGGTGCCCACGTGTCATAAACTCCACCAAAGTACATAGCTTTCCAAACAAGAAGCCAACAACCAAGTCCAAGAATTACAAGGTGAATTCCTAAAATAGTAGTCATTTTGTTCTTGTCTTTCCAGAGGTACCCAAAGAATGGGTATGACTCTTCAAGAGTCTCAGGTCCAATAATTGAGTGGTAAACACCACCAAAACCTAAAACAGCAGAAGAAATAAGGTGAAGAACACCAGATACAAAGTAAGGGAATGTATCAAGAACCTCACCACCAGGTCCAACACCGTAACCAAGAGTTGCTAAGTGTGGGAGAAGGATTAATCCTTGCTCATACATTGGCTTCTCAGGCACGAAGTGAGCAACCTCAAAAAGGTTCATAGCTCCAGCCCAGAATACAATAAGACCTGCGTGTGCAACGTGTGCACCTAAAAGTTTACCAGAAAGGTTAATAAGTCGAGCGTTACCAGCCCACCAAGCGAACCCAGTAGATTCTTGGTCACGACCACCTACAACGAGAGTTGAATTAAAGAGCGTTTCCACGTGGAAGTACCTCCTCAGGGAATACAAGGTTTTCATGAGGCTGATCTTGAGCTGACATCCATGCACGGATTCCTTCGTTAAGAAGAATGTTTTTTGTGTAGAATGTTTCGAACTCAGGATCTTCTGCAGCACGGATTTCCTGTGATACGAAATCGTATGCACGGAGGTTAAGTGCTAAACCAACTACACCAAGTGCAGACATCCATAATCCAGTTACTGGTACGAAAAGCATGAAGAAGTGAAGCCAACGCTTGTTAGAGAAAGCTACTCCAAAAATTTGTGACCAGAAACGGTTTGCTGTAACCATTGAGTAAGTCTCTTCAGCTTGAGTCGGGTTAAACGCACGGAATGTGTTTGAACCGTCACCATCTTCGAAAAGAGTGTTCTCTACAGTTGCACCGTGAATTGCACAAAGAAGTGCAGCTCCAAGTACACCAGCTACACCCATCATGTGGAATGGGTTAAGTGTCCAGTTGTGGAAACCTTGGAAGAAAAGAATGAAACGGAAAATTCCAGCTACACCGAATGAAGGTGCGAAGAACCATCCTGATTGTCCAAGAGGGTAAATAAGGAAAACTGATACGAATACAGCAATCGGTGCAGAGAACGCAATTGCGTTGTAAGGACGAATTTGTACTGCACGTGCAATTTCAAATTGACGAAGCATAAAACCAATTAATCCAAATGCTCCGTGAAGAGCTACAAATGTCCATAATCCACCAAGCTGGCACCAACGAGTAAAGTCACCTTGTGCTTCTGGTCCCCAAAGGAGAAGAAGTGAGTGTGCCATACTGTTAGATGGTGTTGATACAGCTGATGTAAGGAAGTTACATCCTTCAAGATATGAACTTGCGAGTCCGTGTGTGTACCATGATGATACGAATGTTGTTCCAGTAAGCCACCCACCAAGTGCGAAATACGCACATGGGAATAATAAAATACCAGACCATCCTACAAATACGAAACGGTCACGCTTAAGCCAGTCGTCCACGTTGTCAAACCAACCACGCTTCTCGTCAACTTTTCCAAGTGCAATAGTCATACTATTTACCTAATTGTTAATAATTATTTCATCATAAATAAAAATTTATAACGCGATTTTCTACTATCTATATTCTACAAGATTAATACCATTCTATACAAGTAAATAAGGGTTAATTTTTATTATTTTAATAAGAAATTTTTAGGAGAAGGAGAATACCCCTCCCCCTAAATATCTTAATAATTAACCGAAGTTAATTAAAAAAGGTTATTTTGCAATACGAGGTGGCTCGCGGAAAAAGATTGCGAAGAAAATAATTCCAAGAGTCCCTACAAGTAAAAACGTGTAAACAATAGCTTCCATAATATGTTACTCCTAGTAATTAAACAGCTTGACGACGAGTTGTTACATCACCAAGTTTTTGGAATGCACCGAACTCTACTTGCTCATCTAAATCTGGATCAATACCAGCGAATACATCACGGAAGATAGTACGTGCTCCGTGCCAAATGTGACCGAAGAAGAAAAGAAGAGCGAAACTTACGTGCGCGAAAGTGAACCATGCACGTGGGCTACTACGGAAAACTCCATCAGACTGAAGAGTTGCACGGTCAAACTCGAAAACTTCTCCAAGTTGTGCACGACGTGCATATTTCTTAACAGTTGCTGGATCTGTGAAAGTTAATCCATCAAGTTCTCCACCGTAGAAAGTAACGTTAACCCCTACTTGCTCAATTGAGTACTTAGACTCAGCACGACGGAATGGTACGTCAGCACGTACAACACCATCACTATCAATAAGAATTACTGGGAATGTCTCAAAGAAAGTTGGCATACGGCGAACGAAAAGTTCACGACCGTTTTTGTCTGTGAATGTTGCGTGTCCTAACCAACCTGCAGCAATACCATCACCATTATCCATTGGTCCTGAACGGAAAAGACCACCCTTAGCTGGGTTGTTTCCAATGTAATCGTAGAATGCAAGCTTCTCAGGAATAGTTGCCCAAGCATCAGAGAGTGATGCACCACCAGCTACACTAGTTTGTACACGCTTCTCAATTTCTTGCTGGAAGAAACCTTGGTCCCACTGGTAACGAGTTGGTCCGAAAAGTTCGATTGGAGTTGCAGCACATCCGTACCACATTGTTCCACCAACTACAAACGCAGCCCAGAATACAGCTGCAATTGAACTTGAAAGTACTGTCTCAACGTTACCCATACGTAACGCCTTATAAAGACGCTGCGGCGGGCGCACACTTAAGTGGAAAAGACCTGCAAGGATACCTACGATACCTGCAGCGATGTGGTGAGCAGCAATACCACCCGGGTTGTAAGGGTCAAACCCTTCAGCTCCCCATGCTGGTGCAACTGGCTCAACCGCTCCTGTAAGTCCGTAAGGGTCAGATACCCAAATACCAGGACCAAAAAGTCCAGTTACGTGGAATGCTCCGAATCCAAAACAAAGAACTC
>JACLAB010012093.1_pt1 | contig 19479 bp, 10 predicted proteins | sample 8027921 | NCBI WGS metagenome assembly JACLAB01 (sample SAMN15725117, study PRJNA655200) | protist metagenome | isolation source: fluorescence activated cell sorting (FACS) single amplified genomes of... | place: USA: West Boothbay Harbor, Gulf of Maine | collected 2000-07-19 | reverse complement strand
TCGCGCGCGCGAACGGTTGACGACGACGTCGCCGACGCCGGCGCGCGCGCGAACGGAGGGGTTGACAACGGCGCGCGTGGTGTGCTTGGATTTGATCGCCCGCGATCGCGCTCGAGCGCGCGACGATCGAGTACGAGTGAAGGGTCGTCGAGCGCTCGACGGTTGAGCGAGGAGGACGACGAAACGTACGAAGAAGACGACGACGACGACGAAGACGAGGACGATGGAACGTACGAAGACGAGGAGGACGAGGAAGAGGAAGAGGACAGCGAGTCTCCGGGTTTGAACGTGACGTACCCGATGTTTTTATGTGATGAGAGACACTTTGCGGGGGCGTTTTTCGACGAAGAGGGCGGTGGCGGCGCTTCTACTTCGGGTACTGGAGGCATAGAAGAGACGAGTAAGTGGCGCACGAAAGATAGAATGAAAACTGTGAGTGTGGCTTTGGTGTTGTGTTTGAATATTGGCGTGGATCCACCAGATACGATGAAAATATCACCGTGCGCGCGGATGCAGTGCTGGATTAATCCGATGAGTATGCAGCCTCAAAAGGAGTTGGATGCGATCGGCAAGGCATTACAGGCGCAATACGAACGGTGGCAACCGAGAGCAAAATATAAGTTGCAGCTCGATCCCACCACAGAAGATATGAAAAAGTTGTGCATTTCGTGTCGAAGGAACGCAAAGAATGAACGCGTGTTGTTACATTACAACGGGCACGGCGTACCGAGACCGACGGCGAATGGCGAGATTTGGGTGTTTAACAAATCATACACGCAGTATATTCCTTTATCTGTGTATGATTTACAGTTGTGGACGGGAACGCCCGCGATTTACGTGTTTGATTGCTCCAACGCTGGATTAATTATCAAGTCTTTCTTGAAGCTTTCAGATCCCGGGGCAAACGCCGGCGTCATGCCGCCGCCGCCGCAACTTGGCACGGTAGATTTAGAACGTCGGCAAAGCGGTGGCCAGCGCGCGTTTGTGGAGCTTGGCCATGATATGGGCATACCACCACCTCTTGGTGATAGTGGATTCGGTCCTAGTCCAACCTCAAACGCGGCGAATGAGTGCATTTTACTCGCCGCGTGCGGACCGAATGAACTCTTGCCACAGTCTGCGGAGTTGCCGGCGGACGTGTTCTCGGCGTGTCTAACCACACCCGTACAGATGGCTTTGCACTGGTTTTGTTCTAATTCAGCTCTCAAAGGTCACGGAATAGCGGCGGATAGCATTGATAATATCCCTGGTCAACAGAACAATCGCAAAACGCCCCTGGGCGAACTCAACTGGATCTTCACGGCGATTACTGACACGATTGCGTGGAATGTTTTGCCGCGACAGTTGTTCCAAAAGTTATTCAGACAAGATCTACTCGTGGCGTCGTTGTTTAGAAATTTCTTGCTCGCCGAGCGCATCATGCGAGCCAATAACTGCACGCCAGTGTCGTCGCCAAAGTTACCTCCAACTCATCAACATCCCATGTGGGAAGCTTGGGACATGGCGGTAGAACAGTGCTTGTTGCAAATGCCGATGTTGTTGTCGGGAAACCCTAACGTGGAGTTCATTCCATCACCATTCTTCACCGACCAGCTCACGGCTTTTGAGGTTTGGTTGGAGTATGGAAACGAAAACGACGCGCCGCCAGAGCAGTTACCCATCGTGCTCCAAGTTTTACTTTCACAATCGCATCGCTTGCGAGCGTTAGTTCTCCTCGGACGGTTTTTGGATTTAGGATTATGGGCAGTGGAGCTCGCGTTGTCAGTGGGTATTTTCCCGTACGTGCTCAAATTGTTGCAGACGACGGCGCCTGAGCTACGGCAGATTTTAGTCTTCATTTGGACAAAAATCTTAGCGCTCGATCACTCGTGCCAAGCAGACTTGGTCAAAGATGATGGACACGTATATTTCATACGATTTTTGCAGAGTTCCAACGTTCCAGTTGAAGAACGTGCGATGGCGGCGTTCATTCTTGCGGTGATCTCCGATGGACATGAAAAAGGCCAGACGGTGTGCGCGGCGAGCGGGTTGATGGATATTTGTCTTTCTAACATTATCGCCGCGAGTCAACGAGAGACCGGGTCACCGTTCTTCCTCAGGTGGTTATGTTTGTGTCTCGGCAAGCTGTGGGAAGATCACTCAGATTCCCAGATCGCTGCGTTTGAAGCAGACGCGCACACGTTGTTGGCAAGCGTTTTCAAGCATTCCTCGCCAGACGCCCGCGCGGCGGCTGTCTTCGCCCTCGGTTCACTGATTAACATTGGCGCAAAGCGACAGCATTCCCAATTTGGCTTGGTGACAAGACAGAACTCAGCGCAACCTGAAGAGCTCATGCACGCCATGTCATCGAGCAGCGTGATTGGCGCACAGATGGGGTCGCGCGCGCACACGCCCGAGCTGTCCAACAAATCGCTTCACCAAGAGCTTCCGCTCCCGTCGTCATTTGAGAAGATTCATGGCACCGAACGTACAGTGGCGTCGCAGTTAATCTCTGCTTCCGAAGATGCGAGTCCGCTCGTCCGCGTCGAAGTCGCCGTGGCGCTCGCGCGCGTCGCTCGCGCGCATTCCGGATTGATTAAGGACGCCGCAGTGGCGTGGAAGCGCGACTACGATTCCGTCATGGCCAAGCGAGCCATAGATGCCAAACATCACAAACGCAGTGAGAGCGTGAGCACACGACGCAATCGCTTCGGTATGGGCTCGATGGGCGGTTCTGCAGGCGCTTCTAGCTTCGACCACGGTTCCTTTGGGAGCACACATTCGATGATGACTGTGGACGAGGACGACCAGAACGTGTTTGGCCGAAGCGTGGAGGAAATCGCTCGAAGTTCTGACGAACGACTCCAACGCACCGCGTCCGCCGGAAGCGGTCAAGTTGGACCTCAACCGATTATTGGCGGAAGCGAAACGTCGTTGAGTAGTATCGACCACGGAGGATCGCCGCGGTCGTCGTTTGACGCACCAAGAATTGGATTGTACGTGCAAATACTTCAAGTGTTGCTCAACCTCGCGTTGGACTCGAGTCCGTCGGTGTCCGCCGCAGCGTTCAAAGCGTTATCAAGTACGGGACTAGAGAACTCACATCCGATCATTGAAAACGTTTTGGGCACTGGCAACTTTAAAAGCGATCAAAAGACGACGCAAGAGCGTCATCGAAGACGATCGTCGTTTGCCAGCGTCGATCTCACCGCCGACGGGTCTTCGGGCACAGATTTACCTGAAAGCCCCGGCGGATCTTTGCGTCGCACGGATTCATGGCATCAGCGTTTAACCATCCTTGGGCAGCGTCTACTCGGTTCACCGACGAAGAAGGCACCGATGTCGCCTTCTTCCCTAGGAAGCACCGGCGCTCCGCAGAGTCCGCAAAAGTCCAAGGCATCTCGAGACGAACCCGTGACGACGCTTCGTCGCCCGCACAAAATGTCGAGCCGGGTAGGCACGATGTTGAGCCCTTCGCCGAGCTCAACGCAACTTCCTGCGATGAATATTCCACACATCAATACGCGGACGAGCGATCTTACGGTGTCGCCGCACGAATCGCCGTTGCGACGCACGGCGAGTACGCTCGCCGGCGACGAAGACCGCGGCGGATTTGGGAGCTCTGGAAACTTGATGCGCTTAAATTCGCATACGTCTCTCGATTCGCTCGAAATGGCCTCACCTCGGCCGTTATCGGGCGAAGGTTTCTCTGAACACCGCGATGGCGCGCTGCCGAAGAGCGTCGTGTACAAGCGCGGGTGCTCACACTTTTCTACAGCGCTGCTCGAACCCATGCAAGACGACGAAGACATCGCCTTTGACGCTGAAGACGACGTAGAAGACGACATCGCGCCCTGGTTGCGCCACCCCGATCAAAAACGTCGCACAGAACGTCTGACCACTGTGCACGAGCGCGTCATGCACACGCGGTCGACGGGCGAGAGCGCGTTAAAGATGACCGAGTACGTGTCGAGCATCGATTGCGGCACCGGGACGATTCCAACATCCATCGTCATGCACCCGCTCGAATCGCACGTGCTCACGGGTGATAGCAAGGGCCAAGTGCACGTGTGGGATTCGACAAACTCGCGCGTGTTAAACAAGTTTCACACCGAGTTGCGGGGCGTGAGCGCGATTTCGCTTGTGAATGAAACAGACGACGCGATGTTACTCACGGGTGCGCCGGATGGGCACGTGAAAATTTGGCGCGACTACGACGCGCCAAATGAGCACAAGCTCGTCACCGCGTGGTGCGCGTTACCCACTCAATCGATTTACCGCGATGCAATGACGAGCGCAACGCCCGTGGGGTTCTATAAGCCGTCGACGCACTATCGAACACAGCAAGAAAACGCCAAGGCGGTTATCGTGTGGCAGCAGCTCACCGGATGTCTCTACGCCACCGGCCACGTCGGTCCGAGTCCTTTACTTCGTGTGTGGGACATAACGAGCGAGTTGTGTCGCGAAAACATGCATATGCAGTCGCAGGGCACGTGCTTAACCGCGGAAGGCGCGCTCCTCATGGCTGGTACCGCCGACGGAGCGGTATTGTCGTACGACTTGCGCTCGCCCGCGCGTTTATTGAGCGCCATTCAAAGCCACACGCAGCCGGTAATTAGCATCTTACTCCAACCCGGGGGGATCAACAATTTACTCATCACGGGCTGCTCCGATGGTAAGATGAAGTTTTGCGATTTGCGGAACACGTCCAAGCCGTTCTTAACGACAGAGGTTGGTGTGTCAAAACCGGCGCCGAGCGGGACGATGCGCGCGCCGGCGCTCACGGCTCTCGTCGGGCATTCGTGCGCGGGCGTCATCGCGTCTGGATCATCAGAACGTGCTATCAAGCTGTGGGATATGCGAGGGTCGAACATCGCGACGATTCAGTATACAAATTCGTTCTTGGGTCAGCGCATCGGAGCGGTGACGGCGTTGGCATTCCATCCAAACTCAACGTACCTCGCCACGGGATCATCCGCGGGGCAGTCGACGATTTACGGTAGTGAGCGAAGACTTTAACGACGAGCACACTTGTACTCTATAGCTACTACTACAACTAGCTAGCAAATCTAGGAAATACATTCAAGACACACACTTATACTTGCGTGACTCGTGCCTTGGTGAATTTGTATGGCGCTAGAGCGGCACCAATGCGCGACGCGTCATCATCGCCCGCCAGAGCGATGATTCGCGTCAGCGTCGACGCGAGCGTATCCACTAACTCTTGTTTATACTTGAAATCCATCACACTCACTGTTTGATTCGATTCACTCGTAGATGACGACGCATTTGGATCCAACAACGCGTTCAGACTCGACGCCAACACGACGACGGCATCCGCAAACGACAACCCCAAATGCTCTCGTACCTGACACGCTCCCAAAGCCGCGCTCGCGTGCATGCGAATTTTAAAGTTGCTCGCGTCTCTAATAAGCAATAAAAGCATGCGTACGACGTACGTCGACCACGATGTGCTGCGTTCCATAGCGGATGCGTTACGGAGTAACGCCGCGACGGCGAGACAGGCGTTCCACTGTGTCTTGGCGTTACCCGTGGTTAAACAACTGGCCAAGGCGTGCGAGGCGTCGAGCAACCACGACGAGTCTGTGTTTTTAAATTCGATCGACGACAAGAGATGACCAATGCCTCGCGCGGCGTTTGCGCGGACTTTATCAATGTGCTCGTTGGCGGCGCTTTCTATAAACGTGCGCGCCAAAGCCGCGATGGTGGCGTCGCACAGCGCACGCGTCGGCGCCGCGTTTGCTTCGGCGACGTTCGCCAACGCCCATGATGTTGGAATCTGCACCGACTTGGAAGCATCCCGGCTCGCAACGAGTAGCGCGGCGGCAGTATTCTCGAGGTCCGTGCATGGTAAATACGCCATGGTGCCTAAAACGCCGCACGCGGCGGCACGAACGGCTGGGACAGGTTCCGTACCGGACGTTAACACCATGTGCGGCATGGAGAGCACTTTGCCTAGCGCGCTAGCATCGTTCGCAAGGCATTCGATAACATTGGCGTTGATGCGATGAAGCGCGCCCAATCCAGCCACGCGCACGAGAGGCGACTTGTGCGCCGCGCACACTGGGAGTTGCGATTCAATGGCATCCAACCACGCGTGACGTAAGCAATCGACAGGCATCGTCGCAGGCGTAACGGTCGGTGTAGCGGCGCGCGCTTCGTCGGTATCAGATTTTACGTGCACGCACCCGCTCGCGGCGCCGAGATACTCGGTTAATAATCGCGCGGACGCTTGACATAGTCGATCATCCGCGCCACCGCCGCTTGCGCACACGGCGCTCGGGAACAATTCTCTAAGTGTGCGCGCATCTAGGGCAGTAAGATGCTCGACATGACTCGCTGCAAGCGCTCGAAGCGCGCCGTATGCCTCGCATTTGGATCCCGCGTGTGCGATTCCTCTCGCGCTCCCAATCATCGTCGACACAATGTCAGAAGCATTCGCTGAGAGGACGCCATCGAGCGCCGCAGTCGCGCCTTGCGCGGATAATACAGCCGAAAGTGCACTAAACAGCGCGTTACGCACCATGGCGCGTTCATGAAGAATGATTTCCGCATCTAGCGACGATAACCTCGCGTACACGCCTTCGAACGCTTCGCGCAAGAGAGGCGAGCGAAATTTACCAAGCGGTGCGGCGTCGCACAGCGCCCCGATCGCTTTACACTGTTCGCGAATACACATGGCGCTTGGCTCTGACGCCAGCGCAAGTAATAAAGCGCGTAACGTCGTCACGACCATGTCCCCAAGCGTAGCGCTGAGTGGAGAAAACGACCGTACGCGGCTGGATGCCGAATTCGTCTCTGTATACGACGCCATGGCCAAATATTGCGATGACGCCGGTCCTTCGAGCGCGGCCGAAATTGCGCTCGCCGCCGCACACCGCACGTGTGCGCTCGCATCGCACGCGATCGGCTTCACGATGCTCGTCGATATGCTCTTAATATGTAACTGATTTGCGGCTGTCGGGAACATCGCGCGCCACGCGCCGTGCAACGACTTCCCGTTGACTTTCGCCAATGCGGTAAGCGCTCGAGCTGCAGCGCAACGTACGCGCGCACCACCAGATAATGCGTGTTCTAAATCATGCGCTGACGACGTGCCTCGGGCGTGCGGTGGACAATACGCCGACAATTCGCCGCTCGAGCTCGCTTCAATGCCGAGCGCTCGACACGCCGCGCGAGTCAACGCCGCAGCCGCATCCTCACGCATCTTAACCGTCCATCGCCCGCTCGCCCCGGCGCACGATTCAATGACATCAAACATGACGCAATACGCATCTTCGATCGCGCTCACGCCATCGTTCGCTGTGAAATCATCAAACGCGCCCGAACGCTCGCGGTCGAGCAACGCGCGCGCGCACTCCACCGCTTTCGCACCGCATCGTGCGCGACATTCCGCGCTCAAACCGCCCTCAGCGCCCGCGCATGACACGCGTACGGCATCAAAGCACGCTTTGATGGCATCGATGTCACCATCAATGCGCACATCGCGGAGGAGCACCGACGTTTGGTCCGCAAGACTAGTGGCATCTTTTATCTCATCCGTCTCTCGCGCGCGCATAGACGCCACCATCGCTCTCGCTCGCGCGCTCGAACGCCGCGTCGAATACACTCACACTAAATCGCTTCGCCCGCGCGCGTGTGCATCGCTCGACGCGCTCGCCGTGCGGTACAATAAGGCGCGAGCTACGCCACACTCGAGTCGTCATTGATCGACGCGACGCATAATCATGACGCAAACGCCCAACGATCCCGCCGCCGCTCGCGATATCGCGGTCGACCTCGAGTGCGATGATGAATTTGAAGAGTTTGCGCAGCGCGAGTGGAGCGCTGAGGCGGAGACGGGCGCGGCAGAGGCGGTGCAGTGGGAGAATGAATGGGATGATGATTCGGCGGTGGATGATTTTACCAAGCAGCTCCGCGCGGAATTGAGCGCGCGCGAGGGTGGGAAGTGAGCAAAAACACACGAATTCGTGCACGAGGCGTGGGGTGCGAGCGCGCGTGCGCGCGTGCGCGGCGACGGTGATGCGCGTAGACGCGTAGAAGTGTGAGATTCAGTTTAAACCGCTGAGAGAAGCCTGAAGAAACAACTAGAAATACTAGACGACGACGACGACGTGACCAATGTGAACGTTGGATGGATTAGATTTATAAATATAAACAACACATGCGTGGCTATTGATTCGTGATTATTGATTACATATGTGTACACGGGCTGGTTGGGCTACGCGAACGCGTGACTGAGGACGACGCGCGGTAGAAACGCTTCGAGCGTTTTGGATGGAATGTCGGCAACTCGAGCGAAATGTCTCATCCATGCGACCGCCGTACGTGTTGTCGAATCGAACACACGCGTGGGCGCGTTCGTTGCGTTCGTTTCAGTGTTCATGGACGCCACGCGAACGCGAACGTATTGCCCGAGTAAGGTCAAATACGACGCCGTTTGGTCGGCGTGCAACTGCCGAAGCGTCGTGGAGACGCCGAGAACGAGCGCTGCGGCATCCGTCGTCGTCGTCGCGCGATTTCGCGGCACCAGCGCACTAGTTTTATCGTCGTACTCGTACAGTGCGAGCTGAGTGATAGTGAAGACGAACAAAAGCACACCCCAATCATCCGCGGCGTTGACCGTGCAGTAAATTTGTCGCAGCGGATTTTGCAACCCGCTCGCGGATAAAAATGCACTCAACGTCGGCACGACGGCGTTAGACTCATCCGGATACGGCACGGTATCGGGAGAGTTGTAGTGCGCGCGAATGTCTGTCAGTATGGCTTTATTTGCGGTGTCCAAGACGCGACTAAAGGTGTGCGAATCGATGCGCACGTTTGCCGCGAGCTCGGCGTTGAGCAACCGGCGCAACAACTGCGCTTGGCCAATCGCCGAAAGTGCCGCATGCATGTCGTCCCAGTGCGCCGTGAGCGCACTCACAGCGTGCTCGTACATATTATTGGTTTCTGGGATGCCACCCAAAGGCTCAAGTGCGCGTTTGAGAGTTTGAATGGCCACTCCGAGCTCGCCACCGAGACGCTCCGAGTACGTATCCACGCACGCCTGCGCTCGCTTTGCAGTCATGAAGCTCAACAAGCGGTCAAGCCCAGCCAAGCCGACGTTACCGATCGCCGACGTAAGCAACGCGAATGTTCGAATGCCTACAGCTTCGGAGCCGTCGGAGGTGTTGAACCACGCGCTGTGCTGCGCGATGTATCGCGTCGTCTTTGGGTCGGTTTGCTTGAGCAATTCGCGCGCCAATCGACCCATAAACGTCTTTGACTCACCATCTAAAGGTGCATAATACGGAATAGGAATAGCCGCTGACTGGTACTGGCTCTCATCGTCTTCAATTTTGTTACGCTTTAGAAACGCATTGCACTCTTGTTCGACGTAATAATTCACCACGCGGTTGGTTTCTTGTTGCCACACGTGCAAACCGTAAATGTTGGCGTAGTCTTGCACGTACTCAAACGAGCGTTTAAATCCATCAAGACGTTGTGCCAGCGCGTTGAGACGATCTTCGAACGGATTAGTCCTCATCACCGTGGATACGATCCAGCTCAGACCATCCTTAGAGCCGTCGCCGAACACGAGAGCTTCGTGGAAGGTTTCGGCGATTTGCTTTACGAGTTGCTTCCGAATGCCCTCCTCGAGCAACTTTTTAGGATCGAGTTCAATGACACCCATGAACGTGCGCTCCATAGCTAAGATGCCCTGAGTAAAAATGGCGATTTGATATGTCGCTTTAGAAAGCTGACTGCGCTCGGTAAGTTGGGCGTAGTCCTTCAACGCCGTCTTCTCGAGCTTTGTGGGTAACTCTTTCAGCTCAGTCGTTTGCACGCTGATGATTTCATTCAAAATCTCAAACATGCTCACCGGCACAACCTCGACGACGCTTCGCACGTAGCTCACGAGCTGCGACGAATAGTACTCGGACACGCTGTAAATATCTGGGGATTCTATTTGCGAGATTCGCAACAAAGGCATCTCTAGAATGCTCTTCAATTTTAAAAATAGAAACCGAAGTTTACGCACGGCGAACGGGTCGCCGCGGATGCGCTCCTGAAGCTGCGCCGTGTACGGATCAATCACGCGCCAGGCGTAAGCGGCATCAGATACGATTGTCAGTGTGTTCAGCGCCGCGTCGGCAACATTGGTGGTCATCATCATCTTTCCCAAGTATTGTCTTGAATCGAGCAAGTATTGCTTGGCGTGAATGTTGTTTATGATTTGATGAAATTGTTCCACTTCAATCAACGCCGTTTCGAGCTGTTGGATCGTTCGTCCAGCCGCGATCGGGTCATCGTACGATAATCGATCGATTTCCACGGATAAATTAGCAAACCAAAGCCGCATATTTTCATCCTTGGTGTTGCGACTCAAGCCAGCGGTGCCACCAAAGTACGCGCTGAGCTCTCGCATGCGGTCGCCGGCTTCAGATTTACACTTTTCCCACAACGCGTGCTTACCACTCAATAGCGTGCTGTAAATAGACTTGAGCTCATTTTCCAATTCCGCGCAATCGAGCAATAAATCTACAATTTTATCCCGGCTTGGCATGTACGATAGACACGATGATACTGATTTGTGTGTCATGGTGTTGTGTAGTAGCACAAATCGCGCGACGACGTTGGCGTCGCGCACGGTGTTCATCAAAACTTTCTCATTGCTCAGCACAAACTCTTCCGTGAGCGCTCCTTCGCTCAGATATCGCTTGAATGACGTTTTCAGTTCGCCCACGCTGGTACTTGCGCGTTGGACGAGATCACGGGCTGATTGTGCGGTCACGGCGTTCCGCATCGCCGTCGACGCCGCTTCATACGGCTCCCACTCCGTCAACAAATCAACCGTCAATCCAGCACCATAGGCGATGACCCAATTATCACCATAGTGTCTATCTACTATTTCCCGCATCGCAGACTTTCCAAGGCGTAGTATTTTCGGCGCCCAGTACAATATAACATACAACAACGCCCCTTGCGAGGCGAGCGCCGTCGACCGGTGGTCTGGATTTGGGTAGTGCGGTGCCTGATTATACACGTCATCCGTGCGTAGCCTCCCAATAATCATCGATATCAACCACTCGGGCATTTCAAACCTAGCGAAATAACTCTCCGGATATTCGTTCGGTCTCGATGTCGACGGCGCGGAGGCGTCGTAACCGGTACATTTGCACAGTTTAATGACGTCGTCCACGTTTGGGACGTCTTCGTTGGCGTGATGACGATAATACGCCACCACCACGCGTTCTTTAAACTTGGCGTGAAACCGTTCCTCTAAAATCTTTAATATCACCCCAAAAGTCGCCAACGCTTCGATGACGTATTGTTTACCGTCGTCGTCGCTAAGTATCAACTCTATCGTCTCGCTCACGTAAACGCCGTCCACGACATCCTCCACAAATCGTATAAAATCCCCATGCCATCGCACCACGGCATCGAACGCGTTCCAATACCTGGCCAGCACTGCACCATAATTCGCCTTGAGCTCATCGTCTAAATCTATCGCCGTCGAGCTCTGCTCGATCGAATCATCGTGCACCAACGGCGAATCAAAGTACGCGTAATCAAACAACACCTTGGCATACTTTCCTTGCGTCGAATCCATCAACGGCTTCGGAACGCGCTCAGACAACCGTATGAGCTCCGCCACCAGCGCCTGCGCGCGCGCAACGAACGCACACGCCGTCATCTTCGCATTGGCGCTCATCGCGCCCGCACACACCGCGCCTCGACAGACGAATGAATTCAAATTCAACAACCAGCCGCCGAGCTCCCGTCGAGCTCACTCGCGCGTCGTCGCCGCTCGCGCGCCTCGCGCGCCGAAATCGCGTCCAACGCGCGTCGGGTCGTTCGCGCAACCGTTCCCGCGGGCGATCGCGGGCGCGCGCGAATGTCGCGTCAAAAACGCGCGCGTGGCACTTTTTTTTCTAACTCAAAGTCAACAGCATCGGCTTCGAAGTCGTCATTCACCGCCGCACGCACGCGCCCACGCGATCGCGCACGGCTGTCACGCTCGCGCACACACCGCCGCGACGCAACGAACGCGCCTTCGCACGCGCGCGCACCATCGCGGGACCTCAGCGGCGATAGGACGCGGCGCGCATCGCATCGACCGACGACGTTGCGGCGCAGCGGCGTTGACCGTGGATTAGTGCGCACTAGAGCCTCGAACGTTGCGTGCCCCGAGCCAGCATGGCGCCAGAAGCGACGAAACAATCCGTTGTGGGTGAACGCTACGTTGAGAATAAGCTCAAGCACGATGTACGCGTGTCGAATATGACTGCGGCGAAGAAGCTCGCGGACGCGATCCGCACGTCGCTCGGACCTCGAGGGATGGACAAGATGATGGTGAGCGGGAATAATGATGTGACGATTTCGAACGATGGTGCGACTATATTGAAGACGATGAATGTCACGCACCCAGCGGCGAAGATGTTGGTGGAGTTATCGGCGAGTCAGGACATCGTCGCCGGGGATGGGACGACATCGGTGGCGGTGCTGTGCGGGGCGTTATTGGACAAGTGCATAGGGTTGCTCGGCCGTGGCGTGCATCCGACGGTGATTTCGGATTCCATGGCGACTGCATGTGATAAAGCGTGCGAGATTTTAGAAGGGATGGCGATTCCGGTAGATTTGGAAGATCGTGAAAGTTTGATTCAAGCGGCGACGACGTCGCTCGGGTCCAAAGTCGTTGCGCAGTATTCAAATTTGTTGTCGCCCATAGCCGTGGATTGCGTGTTAAAGGTGCTCGACAGCTCGAGACCGGATATGATTGATTTGCGTGACGTGAAGATTGTGAAGAAGGCGGGCGGGACGATTGATGACACGGAGCTCGTTGAGGGAATCGTGTTTGACCAAAAGCCCAGCAAGGCGGCGGGCGGCCCGACGCGCGTGGAAGATGCGAAGATTGGTTTGATTCAGTTCTGTGTGTCTCCTCCGAAGACGGATTTGGAGAACAACGTCATTGTGAGCGATTATACGCAAATGGATAAGATTTTACGCGAAGAACGCAACCACATCATTGGCTTGATAAAGAAGATCAAGGCGAGCGGGTGCAACGTGTTGTTGGTGCAGAAGTCCATCTTGCGCGATGCAGTGTCGGATTTGGCGCTTCATTACTTGGCCAAGGCGAAAATTTTGGTTATTCGCGACATCGAGCGTGAAGAAATCGAGTTCATCAGCAAGACACTGCACTTGCAGCCGGTGGCGCACGTCGACTCTATGACGCCAGAGAAGCTCGGCTACGCCAAGCTCGTCAAAGAAGTGCAGTGCGGTAACAGCAAGATTGTCCAAGTCAGTGGCATTGAGAACATGGGTCGTACCGTGTCCGTTGTCGTGCGCGGGAGTAACAAGCTCGTCGTCGAAGAGGCGGATCGATCTCTCCACGACGCCCTTTGCGTCATTCGCTGCTTAGTGCAAAAGCGCTTTTTGATTGTCGGCGGTGGCGCCCCTGAAATCGAAATGTCCCAAAAGCTTGGGTACTGGGCGCGTACTCTCACGGGTATGGACGCTGTTTGCGTGAAGGCGTTCGCTGAGGCTTTGGAGGTGATCCCATACACACTGGCTGAAAACGCTGGGTTGAACCCGATCGAAATCGTCACCGAGTTGCGCAATGTGCACACCGCGGGCAATGCATACCACGGCATCAACGTCCGCAAGGGTACGATTTCGGATATGAAGGATGAGAATGTGCTCCAACCAATGCTTGTGACATCCAGTGCGCTATCTTTAGCCACGGAATGCGTTCGCATGGTTCTTAAGATTGACGACATCATCCCCGTCGCTCGCGAAGCCTAAGGCAATCAGAAGAGTTATGCGGCGCGCCGTGAACGCGCAAGCGAACGGAATTAAAAAATTGACGAGACCTACTGCGCCGTGGGAACTGTTAGAAATGTAGTTTTCTTCAATCCTTAGATGGATGAGGAGACTTGACTAGATCATCGAAGACGTTTGTAATACGTTTAAGGGAATTTATACATTCGACGACATTACACTTTCACTTTCGTTTCGCGCTATGCATAAGGTGGGTGCTAAAATAGTAAGAATATCAATCTCTAATCACTCGCTGCTGCCTCTCGCTGGCGTTCAGATTTATTGCGGCGCGCACGATTCCAAGTCGCATTGGTTCGCCTTGTGCGTGGCGCGCATGCAGTCGGCGGTGACGTCTTGCGGGCTTTGCGCGGCGTGGGGGTGTTCGCTACCGGCGTACACCTTCAAGTGCGTGAACGTCTCTCTACCCATACGATTCTTCGGCAACATCCCTCTGATCGCGCGCTCAACCACGCGTTCCGGCATACGTCCATGCAAAGAGCGGTACGTCTCAACCTTCATCGAGCCGGGTTTACCGCGCACGCCTTGGTTGTAGTACAACTTATCCTCAAACTTCTTCCCAGTCACAACCACATCGGCAGCGTTAATCACAATCACGTTGCAGCCCATGTTGAACGACGGAGAGTACGACGGAGAGTTACCACCGCGCAAGTACGTCGCAACATACGTCGACAAACGACCCAAACGCAACCCCGCGGCGTCGACCACGACCCACGGCTTGCGAGACATGTCCACATCCTCACCCTTCGGGTAGTACGTCGTGTTGAACACGTCACGTCCGAGCTTTTCCGTCGTAACACCTTCCGGAAGCTTCACCACGTGCGCGCGAGTCACCGTGTTCATGCGAACGACGGCGTTCGGCTTGACATTAATCCCCTTGACGGCGCTCCCACGGAGCGCTGTAATTTCGCAAACACACACAAACAAAAATACGCGTCGTCAGTCACCTTACGCGCACACGACGCGAACGCACGACGCGTAACAAAATTCATACATCCATCCCACGCGAACGCACGCGCGTTACCCGTCTCGCGCGCGCGCGCACCCCTCGAACCCGCGCGCGCGTCGTGCCCCAAAGCCCTATCAATAGGGTCGGGTCATGCCGCGAATCCACGCCCCGTGCCTCGCATCGCCGTCGTCGACGATGCGCTTGATGCGAGCAAAACGATGTAAAAACGTACCTTGGCGTTGTTGCGCGGCGACAGCGACGTGCGGTCGCGCGTTCGTGGCGTTCATCGCGAGCATGACGTGCGAGAAAGTGACGTACGCGCGTTGAGGGTTTTGCGACGTCAAGGGGTTCGGACAAACGGCGTGTATGCGTGTACAACATGTGGAATTACAGCCGCGCTACGCGACGTATGACGCGCTCGTGGTGACGGCGTCGGTGTCAAATGATGGTGTGGAATCATGGCGTGACGGTAGCGGCGCCGCGACGCTTGACTTCGAGGTGTACGAGTAAGGAGGAGACGTCGGCTGGGGTGACGCCGCCGATGCGACTGGCTTGGCCCACGGTGGCGGGCCGCACGCGGGTGAGTTTTTCGCGCGCTTCCATGCGCAGAGTGGTGATGGACATGTAGTCAATGTCATCTGGGATTGCTTTGCCGAATTTACTCGCTTCGCGTTCGACTTGGACTTCTTGGCGTTTGATAAAGCCAGAGTATTTGACGCGGATTTCCACGGCTTCGGCTTCCCAGCGCGTGAGCGGGGCATCGGGGTTGCCGTGGCCAAACTCTTCAATCATGCTGTATGGCACTTGAGGTCGACGTAAGAGTTCCTCAAGTGTGTAGCTTTGTCGCGAGCCTTGACCCGAGACCTCGAGCGCGTGTTGGCAGAGATCAGATTTTTCATTGAGACGCGTCTGTTGGAGGCGTGTCATTTCGTTGTCCACGGCGTCGCGCTTCTTTTCAAATTTCGCCCAGCGTTCGTTTGGAATCAATCCTACTTCGCGCCCGAGCGGTGTGAGGCGCATGTCTGCGTTATCTGACCGTAACACCAGGCGGAACTCCGAGCGTGATGTCAGCATACGGTACGGCTCTCGTAAATCCTTGGTGCACAAATCATCAATCAATGTGCCTAAATACGACCCTTCACGAGGTAAAATGAGAGGCTTGGCGCCGTTGCTCGCGCCACCCTTTGCGATTTGCGCCGCATTTACCCCCGCGAGTAAGCCCTGAGCTGCAGCTTCTTCGTAACCCGTAGTGCCGTTGATTTGCCCGGAAAAGAACAAACCGGCGATTTTCTTCGTCTCGAGCGTCGGCTTGCACTGATACGCTGGCAAGAAATCGTACTCTACCGCGTACGCCGGGCGTAGAATCTTTGCACTTTCCAATCCAGGTAATGTTCTCAAGAGCTCGAGCTGTAATCGTTCGGGTAAACCCGTGCTAAAGCCTTGCACATACACCTCGGGAACATTGCGTCCTTCTGGTTCAAGGAAAATTTGATGACTCTCCTTATCTGCGAAGCGCACAACCTTATCTTCGATGGATGGACAGTACCTCGGCCCTTTCGCACCGCACCAACCACCATACGTGGGTGTCTCTAACAAGTTATCCTGAATCAACTTGTGCGTCGCCGCCGTCGTACGCGTCATATGGCAGCACATTTGCTCGCGCGCCACGTGCACGTCTTCGTCGAATGAAAACCATCGCACATCCTCGTCTCCTGGTTGCTCTTCTAAATCGCTGTAATCAATCGTGCGGGAATCTACTCTCGCAGGCGTGCCTGTCTTCAATCGATCACACTCAAAGCCAATTTCTTGCAAGTATTCTGTCAAACCTTCGCTCGGCGCTTCGCCCGCTCGTCCAGCGGCGAGCGTCTTACGCCCAACCCAAATTTGACCATTCATAAACGTTCCCGTGGTAAGCACCACCGCAGGTGCCATGAATTCCATCCCGAAATACGTCCTCACGCCCTTGACATCGTCGTTGTCGCCCAAAATCAACTCCGTAACCATCCCTTCGCGAATACTCAAATTCTCAGCGCGCTCCAACGTCGAACGCATCTCTCGGCTATATTCCCATTTATCCGTCTGCGCCCGCAACGCCCACACCGCCGGACCTCGACTCGCATTCAACACACGTTTCTGCAAATATGTTTTATCCGCTATTATCCCCATCGAACCCCCGAGGGCGTCGATTTCGTGCACCAATTGAGACTTTGCGGGACCGCCCACCGCGGGGTTACACGGTTGCCATGCAATTCTATCCAACGAAAGCGTCAACAACAGCGTCGATGCGCCCGTTCGCGCGCTCGCGAGCGCAGCTTCGCATCCGGCGTGACCAGCGCCGACGATGATGACGTCGTAGCGCGCGTCATCGGCGATATCCGACGCTTGAGCGCGGGTGTTTGGGCGAAAAGCGCCACGGCGGCTGCGCACCCTCGTGGTGATTTTACTCGCTGCTTTTGCGGGCGACGACGACGACGTTGACGCCGGTGTGCGCGTGATCGCGCGCGTCGGCACGTGTGCGAACATGCCTCGTGCACGAAATCAATCCACTCGCGACGATGGCGATGGTGGAGGCGGTGACGTGTGAGGGCGAGAAGCGAACGCGCGTCTGGAGTTATAAAAGCAAAGATTTGGATTGACATGAAAACTCATACGCGCGAGCTCGACGTAAGCAACAAAAGAGCAACGACATGTGTCGTGCGTGTGCATCGTATACGTATTTTTAACGCTTCACAGACAACTTGGCCTTTTCTTCAGCCGCCACGGACTTTTGCACGCCCGCAAAGTCGATGTACTTGCCGTTGCAATACGCATCCGTCTTGTACCACTTGTGACCAAACTTCCCGCCGTGTTCCATCGGTTCGCCGTTACGCTTGAACTTGCGTTCGTTGGAAACTTCGCCTTCAATAACTCCGAGGTTGATCGCCATTTGGATCGGGTTCAACGTACCGGTGATGAAGGGCAAGAGCAACGCCGAGATACCGGCGACGCCCACGGCTAAGATCAACCCGCCGACTTGAAACGCGCCCGCGTACTCGGGACCAAACAAATCACCCGCAAACGCAGGAGTCGATGCCGCGAGCGTCAACGCAGACGTGCTCGCCACGAGCGCTTGTTGACGCGCGTTCTCGCTCTTCAACGCCGCGCACGCCTATCACGAAAAGTATCAAAAGTCAGTCTCAGCGCGCGCGCGTCAGACGCAACGACCGACGCCGCGCGCGCACGATCGTCCTACCACACACGTACATCTCCCACCACCGTCGCGTCACATCACCTCACGTCACGGCGATGACATCGCACCACCCTCGCGAGCGAGCGCCCGACGCGTAGCCCTCGATCCGGTCGCGCGCAATCAAAATCAACCCCATCGTTCCACCGTCGCATCGCTCGCGCGGGCGTACCTTGACGTTCACCGATCGGCGCGCAGCGCGGTGCTTTCGCGTCGTCATCGTCGTCTGCGGCGGCATCGCCGTCATCGCGCGCATCGTCGTCGAAATCGTCATCATGATGGGTGCGCGATGTGACGCTATCCTCGCGCGCGGGCGCCGCGATCGATGGCGCGATCGATGGTTTGGATTCTCGCGATCGATATGTGCCATCGATGTTGATCGATATTGATCGATATTGATAACCGATATCGATCGGGATATCAGGATATCGATATCGATATCGATCAAGATCGATATTGATCGATATCGATATCGATCGATATCCAGATATCCCGATCGATATCGATGGGGATGTGGAAGGTGATGCGAACGGTCGCGCGAGGAATGTGTATCGCGTAAAATTGCATATGTTATTTATTCAAACGGATGTTATTTAAGGTGGTTATTGTTTGCGCGGCGCGAAGCGGAGGGTTAGTCTGGCGGCGCAATGTTTTGGGTTTTACTTTATCTGTCGTGCGGCGTCCCGGTGTATTGCGGAAACGGTCCATCAGTTTTATTCGCCGCATTGACGATCGTGAGTGGGCCAGATGTCGATTCTTTGCGAACGCACGTTTGTTGAGCGCCAAACTCTTCGTCGTGGATGTAGTTGACGGCGTCTTCGTATGAACGAAAGCCGATGAGTACGGCAAAGTCGAATCCTTGGCACCCGACGCTCATAATCGTCGCTGGATCCGTCGTTGGATCCATACCCACGCGCGCAATCATTTGGGCGCTGAACTTTTCATTGTTTGACTTCATCAAAGGTGGGTATTGTTCTTTGAACTTTGCCGGGTCTGTCATTTTCTTCAACGTCAACAGGTAGGCACCAAACGCGCTCGTGTCGAAGCCATCGGGTAACAAATTGGCCTCAAACGCGACCAAACTGAAATCTGAATTCTCCACACGGAGCGGCGCGATCGCCGCGTACTCATCCGAAGTGAAAAACGTCGAAAGCGTCTCGCGATCGGGAAATTCAAGCACCGGCGCGAGATCATACGCCTCAGCCTGTTCAGAGCCGCGCGCGTCTTCGCTCACACCCATCTTAATCGCCACGTATCCACCACCGTATTTCTTCATCATCGGCGCCACCAATGGCGGGTACGCCTTGAATCCTTCCATATTGTGCACTTTGCCAAATCCAATCTGTGCGAACAGTGATCGAGACGCGCGCGTCGGCGTCGGCGTCAGTCTTAAGAATCAATCCATCGACGTGCCGGAGACCAACCAACCGGCGCGGTGCGGGCCACCGACCGCCGATCGACGACGGGCGATTCCATGGACGAGCGG
>JACLAB010015936.1_pt1 | contig 19482 bp, 11 predicted proteins | sample 8027921 | NCBI WGS metagenome assembly JACLAB01 (sample SAMN15725117, study PRJNA655200) | protist metagenome | isolation source: fluorescence activated cell sorting (FACS) single amplified genomes of... | place: USA: West Boothbay Harbor, Gulf of Maine | collected 2000-07-19 | reverse complement strand
GACGCCGTTCGCGATTTTCTCGCCCAACTCCCCTCCCGGGAGTGGACGGTGACGACGAGAGCCGTCGTGAATCGTCACAACGCGCCGATTCTCTACGTCGTCGTGCGCGACAGGTAGCGGACGAGCCGCCCGCCCGGAGGAGTCGTCTCTGAGAAATCTCGGACGATTCCCGGGGCTCACGCATCGTCGCGCTCGTAGCCCGTAGTGCATAGAACGACGCGCATTCATTCGCGCGCGCGTTTCATCTTTAGACCGTCCGTGTCGTGCGAGAACCATTAACATCGACGCGCGCGTCCTCAGTGCGCGACTCCAACAGGAGCACTTTTTCAACGAGAATTCATTCACGCACGCATGCCCGACGACGCCCCGCCTCGAAACTTCCTCGAGATCCCGGACGACGCCGACGCGAAACGCGATCGGCGTTTTACCGTCGTCGACGACGATCGTCGCAAGCCCCGGGCGTCGGACGACGACGGCGACGGCGGCGACGGTACCGCCGCTGTCGGTCCGCCAGTCATCACCAAACCGACGGCGAGTCCGTTACTCGCGAGACTCGCTTCGTTCTTACCGGAAATGGAACGCGCGAACGACGCGCTGTCGGGGAAAGGAAAAGATGAGATTGATATCGAAGAGTTGGGGGATCCAGAAGGGGCGAGGATCGAGATGGTGCGTGAACGAACGAACGAACGAACGAACGCGTGAAAGATTGATTGATTCGACGTCGAACCGACTGACTGACTGACGTTGAATGATTGGATTTTTACGCGACGCGCAGGATTTAGGATTAGGTGTGGTGGATTTGAAGACGAAAGAAGCAGTCAAGGCGGCAGCCGCGAGCGCGGGCGTTGAGGATGATGACGACGAGGATGAAGAAGAAGAGCGGGACGGACACGACGCGAAGAAGAGCAAAAAAACGCTCATCATTCCAAACACGACGTCGCGCGAGGCAAAGAAGACGGGCAGCGGTAAAAAAGTGATTGAGGAACTTTAACGATGCGAAACGTGTATGTAATAGACGAAATATATTTGATTAAAAACTCACAACCCGCCGAGAGCGCGCTCGAGCGACTTTAAATCGCTCTCCAACGCGCCGTTTTCTCGCAGGTATCGAATCAAAACCTTTTCAGCCTCGCCTTGAAGGTCCTCCGCCCCTTCTGGCATGTTGACGCTGATCACGATTGACTTGCCGGATCGCATCGCTAATCTTCGAGCCGCGTCGCTCGACGCTCTGGAGGATGACTCCGTACCCAGAAGAGTCGTCGTAGCCACGCCGCCGCCGCCTAAACTACCGCGCGCCTTGACTCCAAAAGCGCAATCCTCGAATCGTCCATCCGCTCCACCGATGTACACGTACAACTGATCGCTCAGGTGATACACCTGGAACGCGAGATCGACGCCGCTACCCACGGTTGACACGAACATTTCGTGTCGAAACTGCGGTTCCGTCGCCTCCACTCTCGCCGAGTAAGCTGCCGCTTCCATCTTCTTTGTCGCAGTGCACACGATTAATCGTCCATGATTGGCTTGTTCGCGGACGCCTTTTCGCCCGGTCCAGCGCGTCGCTTACCCTCGCCGGCAAAGTCGCTCTTACCGGACGAACGAAGGAAGGATCGGAACAACGCCGAAGTGGTTTCGTAAATCATCTCTCTTCTCAAAGAAAGGGTTCCGCCTGCGCACACGTCGCGTGAGAGTCACGTCACGCGCACTCATCGTCAGTACTCGCGTCGTCGTCGTGAGGGTTCGTTTTCGTTTCCATCCGTCACCGATTATTCGTCACCGGCGGCAGCGGCGTGACAGAAAGAACGAACGAAGCATATTAGGGTCAAAACCAACGAACGGTTAAACGAACGACGCCGCGTGCGTCGCCGTGCCCGTCGGGTTTGGTCGCCGTTCCGGCGTATGCCGGCGTCATAATCGTCATCGTGGTCGTGTGCGTCGTGATCGCGTCGTCGTGTACGTACTCTCTGGCGTGTCTGTGTGTGTCGTTCTGGACGTGGCTTTGGGATTATTTCATTTGGCTTTGACTCGAGCTGACTGATGAAATGTACTGTAAAGACGAAAAATAAGAGGATGATGTTACAACCGGCGAGCGAAACCCTCACGCACTGGGCGGGGCGGATGATTTACGAATACTGAGCGCGCGCGGGGTGAGCACCTTGTCCCTGTGGACGTCCCTGGCGGTGCTGGTGAAGGTTTTGGTGTCGTCGGCTAATCGAACAGGCGTCGGAGAAGGCACAGAGGCTCGGATGAGAGGGACGCCAGAGGCGACGCGCGCGGCGAAATCGACGTATGGACGGCCGGCTCTACGCGCGGAGAGCTCTAGGGCGAGCCTAAAGCTATCAAAGTCGAGCGTCTTGGTTGAACGAGCCTTTTCGATGGCGTTGAAGACGATGCCGGCGCTTATGGCGTCGAAATCGGCGACGACGGTGAACAAACCGCAGTCTTCGCAGAGTTTAAGCCAACGAGTGGTGGACAACCGAGCGCAACTCGGGGAAAATTGCGTGAAACGCTCGTAGGCGGCTCTCAGTCCCTTGACTTGGGGCAAAGACATGGGATCTGAGAGCGCGGTGGTGTCTGTGATGCTAGACGACTGCGTCAATCGTCTCGAGGATGGTGATTTCTGCTGCTCCATCCGATTTTGTTCGGTGTAGTCGTCGTGTAAACGCTGTGCCGAAGGAGGAGTTGCCTCGCCCACGCTCGGCTTGGCCTCTACGAGACGCGCCTGGACGTCCTCCATGGATTTCATTCCGGCGATTTCCACCACTTCGTCGCGTAAAATGCGCTTAAAGGTTACGTAGTCGATTTTACGCTGCCCCAACCCACAGTGCTTGGTGAAGGCGATCTCGCATTTACGCATCGCCTCGGTATTTCGCGGAAAGAGCACCTCGCGGCAGAGCTTGGCGAAACGCGTCGAATCCATAATCTTCTCCTTCTTGTCAAACGTCTGCCCGTCGAGCGTCTGCGCTCCGCCGCCGCGGCCAAACTTGGAAAACGCGATAAACGTCTCTCTGGTTCCCTGTTCGAGCGCCTCAGGCGTCGGTCGTCGGGAAATCGTCCGATTCGGCGTCCTCGGCGACGAAGCCACCGCCATTTTCTCCGTCTCCTGCACCATTCCTTCGTACGCCTCCACTCGCGCTTGCACGCTCGCGCGAACGCCGGCGTCGTCGTCGTCGCCAACGGCGACGGAATCGCGCGCACCGCTCGCGATTCCATCACTCGTAACCGCGATCCCCGATGTCGGTGCTTTCGTCGTCGTCGTCGTCGTCGTCGGTGGTTCTTCTGAAACCCGTATCGTCGTTTCCATTGTTACAGATGTCAATTCAATTCAATTCAGTCTGAATTCGATCGATCGTTCGTTCGTTCGATCGTCGCGAAACACCGAACGCGCGAGCGCGAGCGCCGGGTCAAGCGGTGTCGGTCGGTCGTCGAGCGTCCCGACGAGCGCTCGGTGTTTCGCGAATCGCGTCGTGTCGCGCGCGCGAGTCGTCGTCGAGTGACGAATGATCCATTCATCCATCCATCCATCGCGACGGTTCGTCACACGCCCACGCGCGTCGCGATGCGACACCCATCCGTGACGTGTCTCCCATCATCGACGACGACGACGACGACGATCGGACGTCGGTGGCGAACGACGCCGGGGATTTCGCGCGGTGGGTTCGGGCGCCGACGATCGGTGGGACGGTCGAGGGCGGCGGCGGCGAACGACGACGACGACGACGTCGGGAGCGGTGGTGTCACCCGCGATGACGTTGACGATGCCCACGCGGAAGCGACGACGACGACGACGACGACGACGACGACGGATGAAAACGGTGATTTGAAACCACCTTCAACGCCGTCGACGGTGGGACGGGTGCGACACGGGACGGCGACGGTGAATCGACCGCCGTTGCGGTTTGGAAAAGCCACGTGCGTGGCGTCGGCGATGCTCACGCTGGCGTTTTTAGCCTTGGAAGGAGGACGACGTCGACGACGGGCGATGCTGGTGGAAGGGTTCGACCCGGACGAGGAGCTGTTGAAACACTCTGCGAGGGTTTTGAAGGCGGCGGAACAGATGTACCAGGAAAACCCGAGCGAGAGGAACAGAAGGCACGTGGACGCGGCGATGGATGAGACGCGTCGGTTGAGCGGACGGTTGAGACAGAGGAAAGAGGCCGAGGCGAGAGCAGAGGCGTGGAAGGAGCGGGTGCGAGTGAAACAAGCGGGAGAGGCAAGGGCGTCGATGGCATCGGCGGCGGCGGTGGATGACGATAAGAAACCGCCGCTCGCTGGGTCGAGCGCCAAGTGGATGAGCGCCGACGCGCGCTTGAGAGAGTTGCTCGAAGAACGCGTCGCCGAGCGTTCGATTGCAAACGAGGAGGAGGAGGAGGAGGAGAAGGACGACCGAGACGATGAAGAAGAAGCGATGAAGAGCGTCATAGATGACGTGCCACACGTCGAGGTTGTTTCTGAAGCGGCATTAGAAGAAACGAAAGAAGAGCCAAGGATGAAGGATACGCCGAGCGAAGAGTATCCCCCAGAGCTCGTCGAAGCGATGAAGCGAATGGAAGCCGACATCGCGACGGGTAAGTTTAGCGAAGAAGCGTTGTTTGAAAAGTACAAGGACGTTCTAGACAAGTTTGGGGAAGAGTTTGATCCCGAAGACGACGAGGATGAGGACGAGCACCCGCAACTGCTGGACCCGTACTGGTGGAGAAACTCGCGAGCGTTGCACCTCATCACGATTACGCGCGACGCCGATAGCGTCACTCAGTTGTTTGCGCTTCAAATGGTGCCCGATAGCATCCCGGCTCGCGCTCGACCGGAGGATAAATACCACGTCGTAGCGTTTGAAAGCCGATCGGACGCTGAGAAGTTTTGTTTTCTCATGCAATCAAAGCGGAGCGACCCAGAGTTGGACGAAGACTTGCGCGGGCTCGTCAGCATGAAGGGCATCGGACCAAAGGAACTCCAACGGGTGGCTGATGATGTGGACTACGGCGTCACGGTCGTCGGGGCGGGTAGAATAGATTTATCACCGAACCGTTCGCACGTCGACGTGCTCAATCACGTCGTGCACATCGGCGGCGAAGCATATCTGTGGGAGTTTGCGCGACAAGTCAAGCGCGATTTCGACGATGAAGTCGCACGCGAGGAGGACAAGTAAGTGTTTAGATAGGTATTTTTATTCATGAACGATAGCTTGCTTTTTAAGAGTACACGTTACGAGACTAGAGACGAACGGATCCTCAGTACACCACAGATCCTCCAACAATCTTCCATCCCTGAACACCTCCCCCGTTGGCGCTCTTTCTCAGCTCGTACTTGGCTCTGTAAGTGCTCTCATAAATGTCATCCGGTTCATTTCTAGCGCGATCCTTGAGCACAGCCACCTCGGTGAGAGTTACCTCGATAAAAATCTTCTCGTTACCGACGACGTCAACCGAATCGACCCCCAAGTGATTCAACTGGTACTCCCAAGCCCACCCGTGAGATGCGACATCCTCCGCCCTCGTCTTCCATTGCTGCAACATTGGACCTTCCAAAATACCTTCCAACAAGCGCGTGTTATGGTTTTGGCCGAGCGCTTGCGCCTTGGCCGTCTGCCACTTACGCACAATCTTTTCAGCTTGACCCTTGTCCATCTTGACGGGCGGCGGCGCGCGGGGCGCCGGCGGCGCGCGGGCCGGTTTTGGCTTGGGCGTGTCGACTTTTGGCTTGGGCATGTCAATCTTTGGCATGCTAAGCGTCGGCACCTTGACCTTGGAAATGGCCGACCCCGCGCTCGTAGCGACCGTTTTAAACGGAGCGATCGGGTTAATCTTCGGAACGTTCACGCTCACACTCTTGCCGCTCACGGCGAACGCAGCGGCACCGAAGACGCCAAGTTTCGCCACGGCAATGGCGCGTCGGCGAGCGTCGGAAACGCCGAATTGCAAAGCCGGAGGCGTCGGAGCGAACGCTGTCAACACCGAATCCACAGAAGAAACGACGGCTCGCTTACCGACTTCGACCGCGCCCTGGATGCGCACGAGGACTGGGAGCGTATTGAAGCGGTTCACGAAGCCTTGCACGTTGGACGCAGCAAACCATTCTTCGACGGATGGCGTGCCATAAATCTCAGATCCGCGGAACAGCGGGAAGGCGACGTCGTGCAACCACTGATCAGCCATCGCACACATGCCCTCGACGTAGTCACCGGCCTGCGAGCGATCTTGAATGTATTGCTCGAGATCGGGGTCGACGGTTCCATCGTACAATCCCAACGTATGCGCCGCCTCCTCGAGCTGACCGAGAAGCAACTGGCACACCGCGCGTTCGACGGCTACGTCGCCCAAGTGCGTCACGTTTTCTGATTCCAAAGACGCGACCTGGAGCTGATGCAAAATCTCATCGGCGTCAACAATCAACATCGGTTTGCGTTCCATGACGCCCGCGACGACGTGCGCCAACGCGCTCTTGTACACTTCGTCCGTGTCCACCGGTACGTAATCCGGCGCCTCAATGAAGAGGGAGACTTGTTCTTCCGCCGTCAACAGTTCGTTCGCTTGCTCCATGAACGCAGCTCGCTGTTCGAGTTGCTGAGACGGGTCTTTAGTCCACAGCAACGTGCGAAGGGCCCGGAGACCGAGGTCTCGAACAGCCTTTTCTTCGAGAGGCGCGGAGAGCAATTCAAGCACGTAACCAGGAGCCACGTCGTGGTACGTCAGGTCGATGTTTCTGCGAACTTCTGGGGCGAACGATTTACCACCAGCGCGATCGAGGGTGTTTGAACCCATCTCGAGCAGTTCACATCCCTCGCTGATGCGCGGAGGGTTGGCCATGAGCGCCATGTGACCGTACTCGCAGAGGGCGAGAGCCGCGGAGAGGGCGACATCCTTGCGATGTCGTCGGCCCGGCATGCACTGCGCGACGACGTGTTCAAACTCAAGCACCGCTTCGTACTCGCCAGCCTCTTGCAAGAGGCAAAGGGCAGCAGCCGCGCGATGCGGTTCGATCGGGGTCAAGAGACCTTCACGGATGTCGGCGTCGTGTTGTCTTCGCGCCTCCTCATCCTTGAGCACCGCCACCGCTTCGTCGATGAGGGAAAGTCTCGCCTCCATCATGCGCGGCGAGTATCCTTCCGGTAGTTGTGTCTCTACGGCGGCGATCGCCGCGCGTGGAATCGCGTTTGGGGTCGAACGCGCGGATGATATGCCCAAGATTTGGTAGTAGGAGAGCGGAAGAGCAATCGTGCCGTCGGGAGCGTCAAATCCGCCACCCTTCCAGCCCTCACCCGGAGCCGCTTGCACGCGGGGAACACTGTCGTCGGATTCGTACTCGTCGGAATCGAGAGGCGCGCTCCCATTCGCCGTACTGCGCGCACCAGCCGGAACGGTCGGTTCCACCGCCACGCGCTGACGCTGGTTGATGGATGCGCGAAGTTGTTCCTCCTTTTCCGCTTGCTCCATCGCCCGCTTCGCGTCTTCGACGGACGTCTCAGAGTTTGCGTAAGACCCACCGGCGACGAACAACCGTCTCGCCACCTCTTCGTCTTCATCACCTCTCGACGCCGAGTCACCGTTTCTGTACGCCGCCGTCGCCGTCGAAGCAGGCTCGGACCCGCCGTTCAAACTTTGATACGGCGACCCGTCGTCTGGCGGATACGTCGAGAACCCGCCGGCGACCCCGTTCGACGCCCCATCGTTTTCCTCCTCGAACGTCACCGCTTCATCCATCGCCGCCGCGCCGTAATCACCCGCCGAACCATTCGCGAACGACGACGACGTCTCGGTACCGTCACCGGTTGAAGAAGACTCGCCTTGGTCGCCCGCGGCTCGTCTGCGCGCCAGGGCGCCGCGTCTCTTCATCCATTCTTCACCAACCCCGCCCGCGGCGGCTCGTCGCCGCCCCGAGTTCAGCGTCCGTCGTCCTCGCGGCGCGTCCGTTGTCCGGGCGGTGCTTCGCGTCACCGCGCACCGCATCGCCATCGTCGTCGGTCGGGTATCCGTCGCCAAGGTTGGACGACCTGTCTTTGGTTTTTGAAATCAAATCGAACCGATTCCGAAAGAGAACCGGTCGCGTCGCTCGCGTCTCGTCGTGTACGCGGTCGCGGATCGGACGACTCCTTCGTCGCGTTCGTCTCGACCCGATCGTCGCTCGGACTCGGACGAGCGCGCGTCGCGTCGACGAGTCGAGTCGGTCGCGCGCGACAATCGTGAGATCACACGCATGTGTACACGTATTATAATGGTTTTAATGGTATCAAATAGGTTGTTTTGCATATTAAGACACGTTTGGATCCTATGATTTGTGCGTTATCCTAATGTGTGCTCAGAGTCCGACGCCGCGCGCGCGCGCGTGCGACGACGACGACGACGACGACGACGACGGAGAAGGAGGACGAGGGCGACGTTCGGGTCGACGTTCCGCTCGTTCGTTCGCTCGCTCGCCTAAACGCGTCGCGTCGAGGGAAGAGGGAACAGACGCGTGCGTTGACAACTCGGTGAGTTTCGCTTTGAGAAGAAGATGATGCGAAGCAGCGGCGCGCCGGTAGAGATCGCGTCGACGTCGACGACGACGACGACGACGAGACAGAGGGCGTCGGACGCGTTGAAGGAAGTGCGAGCGGCGGTGCGTGCGTTTTTCACGTCGAGCGAGGTGCGACGAGCGGTGGTTGCGAGAGGGGCGAGCACGTCGACGGAACGGTTGGACGAGGCGACGCGTTCGGCTTCGTCGGCGGGCGTCGCGTCGGACGGAGAGGAAAACGGCGCGACTGGGGACTCGAATGGATTGAAAAAAGTGCTCACTCGAATGGACTTGACGATGCTCGGGATCGGGGGCATCATCGGCGCTGGAGTGTTCGTGTTGACGGGGGCGGTGGCGCACGACCACGCGGGACCGGCGGTGGTGTTTTCGTACGTCATCGCGGCGTCGACGTCCGCCGTGACGGGTTTGGCGTACGCCGAGTTTGCGGTGGCCATGCCGGTGGCGGGTTCGGCTTATAATTACATGTTTGCCACGTTTGGTGAGTACGCGGCGTTTTTAACCGGGTGCAATTTGGCGCTCGAGCTCACGATTGCGAGCGCCGCCGTCGCGAGAGGATGGACGTCGTACTTCATGTCCATGTTTGGCGTGCGCGCCAACGCGGCGAGGTTGACCATTTGGCCGGACGTCATGGAATTAGATTTAATAGCAGGCGTCGTCGTGGCTGGGATGACGGCGCTCCTCGTGAGCGGGGCCAAGGAGACGGCCAAGTTTAACTCCATCGTGACGTACGTTTCGCTCGTCGTCATTGCGATTGTCATTTTCGCCGGCGCGGCGGAGGTGCATCACGAGAATTGGTCCCCATTCGCGCCAAACGGGATGAAGGGCATCATATCCGGTGCATCCGTCGTCATATTCGCGTTCGTTGGCTTTGACACGATCGCCACGTGCGCGGAAGAAGTCGCAAACCCGAGCGCCGATTTGCCCTTTGGTATTCTCGGTTCGCTCGGCGTCTGCGCGACTTTGTACGCGCTCATGTGTTTAGTCATCACTGGAATGGTTTCCTACGTCGACATCGACGTCCACGCACCCTTCGCCATGGCGTTTGCGACGTACGGCCTCGGATGGGTCGCCTCCATCGTTTCCATCGGCGCCGTGGCTGCCATCACAACCTCTCTTTTGCTCTCCATGATGGGACAGCCGAGAATCTTCATGGTGATGGCTCGAGACGGTTTGCTTCCGGCTTGGTTTTCAGACGTGAGCGAGCAGTACGGCACCCCTGCGAACGCATCCTTATTCTCCGGCATCGTCACCGGTGGATTGGCCGTTCTCCTCGACATTAACCTTCTCGCCCAACTCGTCTCCATCGGCACCCTGAGCATTTTTTGCTGCGTCAATCTCGGCCTCATCGTCAGTCGATGCACGCCGAAACGAGCGGAATGGAGCCAACGCGCGCCTCCTCTCAAACGCGCCGCCGCGCTCTTCTTCAGCTCCTTAGCCTTTGGCGTGGATTACAGATCCCGGGCGCACATCTCGTGGTTCGGCATTCTCACCCTCATCGGTGTCGCCGCGTCCACGCTCAGCTTTCTCACCATTCCCGCGACGAGCGCTCCGGCGACGTTTCGTATGCCCTTGGTACCGTTCCTTCCCGCCTTTGGCGTCTTGCTCACCTGCATCCTCATCGCCGGTCTCGGTGCGTTGGCTTGGATTCGTTACGTCGTCTACACCTTCGCGTGCACCGTCGGGTACCTCACCTTTGCCGTCGCTCGCCACAGATCCGAATCCGATTCGTCTTCATCCGGCGGTTTCGCGGACGCGGCGCTTCGTTACGTTTCCCTTTCATCCTGCGCGTTGACATCCGACGAAGACATCCCGTCCGTCCTTCCCTCTTTGGCACCGCACCGTCCGGAGATCATCGATAGCTCCGTTCGTCTCGTGCCGTCCGATCACGTCCGCAGCGACGGTTTCCCGTCGGGGTCGTCGGGGTCGGCCGGCTTGTAACATCAATCAATCAGTCTCATCAGTGGGTGGAGTGTAAAAGCGCTCTTTTTCCGCAAGATGATGAATTTCGATCGAAATGAAATGAAATGAAATCCCGCCCGCGATCGCCAGCGCCCGACGCCCTCGCATGGTGACGAACGACGGCCACCGCGACGTCGAACGAAGAAGAGCCTCACACGGGTCGCGCGACGACGGCGGGAACGGCGGGAGAGCGACGTCGTCGGGGACTTACGCGCGCGTGAGTGGACGCTCGACGCACGCACCCGGAGGGACGACGACGACGTCGATTTTGGGAAGAATCATGGCGCGGTACGCGTTGAGCAGAAGGATGCGCGCGCGGGCGATGTGCGCGGTGATGGTGATGGTGGCGATCGCGTTGGTGAGCGGGGTCGGAGGGGCGAGAACGGGGGCGAGCATGGATGGGGGAGCGACGACGACGGCGTTTGGATCTTCTTCTTCTTCTTCGTCAAAGTACGAGTCCCGCCCGGCGAGCGAAACCGGGTTCACCACGCAGAGTGGACGCGAAATGATGCGCGATGACGGGGGTGACGATGATTCTTCTTCGTCGTCGTCGTCGTCGAACATTGGATCTGGGATGAGCTCGGACGTGGCGGAGATCGACGTGAAAAAGTCTACTACGGCTGATTCTTCATCGTCTGGGTCTTCGCACGTCAAGTCGTCCACGGCTTTGAGCACGTCTTCGACGTCTGAACCCCTCGGACGGGGTACTGTGGCTAAATCGATGCCGGTGCCGATTCCCAAGGCGACTCGTCTTCGCGTTCTCGTCACGGGCGGCGCCGGTTTCGTCGGTTCGCACCTCGTGGATAGACTCATGGAGCGAGGAAACATTGTCATCGTCGCGGATAACTTTTTCACCGGTCGCAAGGAGAACATCATGCACCACCTTCAAAACCCATTCTTTGAGTTGATTCGACACGACGTCGTCGAACCCATGCTCGTGGAGGTGGACCAGATTTACCACCTCGCCTGTCCGGCGTCTCCAGTGCACTACAAGCACAACCCGGTGAAGACCATCAAGACGTCCGTCATGGGCACGCTCAACATGCTTGGTTTGGCCAAGCGCGTGGGTGCGCGCATGCTTCTCACCTCCACGTCCGAGGTGTACGGTGATCCTCTCCAGCACCCGCAAAAGGAGGATTACTGGGGTAACGTCAACCCGATTGGCGTTCGCTCGTGCTACGACGAGGGCAAGCGCGTCGCGGAGACGTTGTGCTTCGACTACCATCGCCAAGAGGGCGTCGACATCAGAATTGCCCGCATTTTCAACACGTACGGTCCGAGAATGGCTCTCGAAGACGGTCGCGTCGTATCCAACTTTGTCTCGCAAGCTCTTCGCGGCGAACCGCTCACTGTCTACGGCGATGGCAAGCAAACGCGCTCCTTCCAATACGTTGACGATCTCGTCGCCGGTCTCATGGCGCTCATGGACAACGAAGATGAAATTGGCCCGGTCAACATTGGTAACCCGGGTGAATTCACGATGATCGAGCTCGCTGAAGTTGTCAAGGAGATTGTCAACAAGGATGCGAAGATTGAGTTCAAGGAGAACACCGCCGACGATCCGGGTCGCCGTCGTCCCGACATTTCATTGGCGAAGAAGGCGCTCGGCTGGGAGCCGAAGATTACGTTAAAGGAAGGCTTACCGAAGATGGTGGAAGACTTTAGAGAGCGTCTGAATCTCCAAAAGACGGAATTGTAAGGCTGAAATTCAAATCATTACTACGAGCGAGACTGGGGCATCGCGCGTTTGTTTTAGTTTTGTTTGATTTATCATCACAACTACCGGTAGTACTCGTATCGTCTCTCACGATCCAATCTCCTCCTTGACTTCAATTTTTACGTCTCCCGGGACGTCTATCGGTACGTCGACCTCGTCTAATTTAAGCAGCGGCACGTCCGCGCCGGCGGCGTTGAGATTGCGCTTTGAAGCGTGTGATGGAAGCATCATGGTGGAGCCAGCGCGCATGCGCTCCGCTTCGGCTAACAAGTCAGCTAATCTATCTTGATTCGCTGACGGTAAAAGCTTCGACGCGTACGGCACCATGTCGTAAAAGGACGTTCTAATCGTCACTTCCGCCATGCCGCTCACCTCTGAGATTCGGAACAAGCTAGCCTTGTCCTTGTGCCACTCCTTGACCACGGCGGAGACGTAAATCGCCGCCGCCGCCACAGACGCTGGTTGCTTTTCGCTATGATGCCCCTCGGAAATTCTCAAGTTGAGGAATGTCTTGATGACGTGCGAGCAGAGCTTGATGAAATCCATGTTGGCCAACCCGAGGTTGCCGCAGAAACGATTTACCAAGAATTCCGGCGTAATCATTTGCTCCATCATTTGCATATTCAAACCGTCGCACACCTTGAGAATAAACTTGTAACACCGCCCGATTTCCTTCACCGTCGTTCCTTGCGCCGCGCCACAAATTTCCTTAAAAGTCCGCGTCATCCCTTCTTGTCTCGCCGCAATGTACAAACACGCCGCGTACATCGCCGCGTTTGATTTACCTTGCGTGCTGTGCGCTTGCGTCACCATGCGATACAAGTCACACGCCCCATCCTTCACCACCCGATTCATTCCCATCGCGTCCGCAAACTCCCCGATCGAGTGAAACGCGCTCATCAACGCCTTGTCTGGATTCATCCCTCGGTTATGCAACCGAGACAGCGTCGCGTTCACCGTCCCATCCGGGTTTCGCCCAATCGTCGTGCTCAACCCCCCTCCCGAGAGCATCACGTTCGTCGCCCCCGCCGTCCGCGACGGGTCCGCCCCGTTCTTATCCTTATCCCCGTCCCCGAACGTTCTCCACTCCGAGCACTCGTCGATGATCCTCGACTCGATCACCAGCCCGCACTCGGTGCAAATCAAATCCCCGCTCGAGTGGTCCTCGACGATGGGCGTGTGCGTCGCGCACTTTGGGCAAATCTGCGTGAACTTCTTCACCTCTTGCGCCGACGGGCTCGGCGCGTGGTTCGTCGTCTTCGTGTTCATCGCCGTCGTCCGTCGTCCGGCGCGCTCTGAAGTCGTCGTCGTCGTCGTCGTCGTCGTCGAGGTTCGCGTCACCGAGCCGAGCCGAAGCGAACTGCGTGCGTGTGTTCCAATTGATTGATTGATCGCCATATGACTCTTACAGTACGAACGGATGGATTTTGGCACTTGAACGTCAATCCAACTCGAATGGATTTGGAACGCCAGAGGACGACGACGACGACGACGACGGACGGACGGACGGGATGGCGGACCACGTCGTGAGTTCACCCAACGTAAAGGTGACGACGATGAGGACGGACGCGACGTCGACGTCGACGTCAAAGTCAGAGGGACGACGGAGCGTCGTTCGTGGTGACGGCGAGCGCGATGATGAAGACGAGGACGATGATGAAGATGTCGACGATGTCGACGTCCCGCGCTTCGGTGCGTCGTCGACGCTCGGCGCGAGCGTGTTGCATAAGTTGTTACCGATGGATGACGACAGTGGGGGCGAGGAAGAAGGAGGGGAACCGCGGCTTGGGTCTGGGACGGGGGGTGAAGAAAACAAAATGGACCGTCGGTTCAAGAGACGGGTGCAGAGGATGATTCGGAAGAGCGCTAAGAGGAGGAAAAAGTTGGAGAAGACGTCGCGAAAGGAAAAGTGTCGGGTTTTAGAGCGAAACCTGAGCCGTGCGACGCTTCCGACGGAGACTGTGAACGCGCTGATGTCGAATAGAGACGGCGACTCCAAAATCATAGACGGCAAGCACGCCATGGAGGTGAACGTCTACGACGTCGAGACCCGGGGCGTTTACAAGACGAAACACAAGAAGACGTACGTGCAGGTTGCTTGGAAACGAAACATGACTCGTCGAAAAGTGTCCACGTCGAGACGAGAAGACACGGAACATCCAGCATGGTCCGAGGGGAAGGGGAAGTTTATCTTTCAAAACTGCTCGCCTGACGGTTACTTTAACATCAAACTGAAAGAGGTGCACATGTTCAGAAAAGTGGTGGTTGGATACGCATCCATTCCGGCAAAACTCATTCCCCACGACGGAACAAAGACACACATGCGCGTTTTTCTAGACAAGAAGTCTGGTTCGAAGAGAAGAGACGCTGGAGCTATCATTCGGTTGTCCATAGGAAGAACGATTTTCGAAGAGCCCGCCGTCGGTGAGAAGGGATACTGGCCGAGCATTGCTTCCGAAGCGGAAGTGTGCAGGCAGAGTCGACCCAAGCTGTTGGTAGTTAGCGTGATGAACGCGAGAGGTGTTTACGACGCGGACAGCTTGGGAACGAGCGATCCATACGTTAAACTAGGATTTAACACGACTCCTCTGGGCGAAAGATATAAGACAGCTTGCAAATACCGGACGCGCTTCCCGGTGTGGAACGAGCGCTACCTGTTGCGCGTGCCGGAGGATCCAGAGTGTAGCGCCGTCGTGTTCACCCTGTGGGATAAGGATACGCTCTCTAGTCACGACTTTCTAGGATCAGCCGCCATATCGCTGACTGAAATTCCTTTAGACGGACAAGTCGCCGACATCGATCTCGACATCAAAGGCAGAATCACCCCAGACGCCGCCGGCGAAGTGTGCTGGATTCATCCTCGCGCCTCGTCCGACTTGGGCAAGCTTAGAGTTCAAATTTCAGAGGTGGGCGAAGCGGAATCTGATGCCATTCTCAAAACTCTTCGCGTGGGTCCGTTGACTCGAGGAGAAGGAACGGCTCTCGCGAGGAGCGTACACGTCGCCGTCGTCGCGGCGAGGCAGCTTTTTCACATCGACAACTCAAATGGTTCGTGTGATGCTTTCGCCTATGTTTCCATTGACAACGCGCCAAAGGATGAATTTTGTAGAACGAAAACAATCTTCAACACGTTGCATCCGGTGTGGAACAATGGTATAGGGCAAGTCTTCACGTTGATTGCGCGTCCGGGCGCGGCTGAAGTTTGGATTGAACTCTATGACAGAAATTTATTTTCATCGACACTCATGGGAAAAGCTGCGATATCCTTGGCTTCTTTGCCTCCCGATGGTTCTTGGAAAGAGTTTGCCACACCCTTGTACGGGACGGACGAAAATAGAAACGCACTCGTCGGATCGACTGACAGCGGTCTCGCGTGGAACGCTCACGAGCGCGTCAAGGGCGAGCTCATCGTGCGCTTGAGCGCCGCTCGCTTCCCACACGCAAATATTCCGCGACCGCCGCCCGTGCTCGATTCTATGATGTACATTAACCAACACGAGACGAACAAGTACTTGTACGTCCAAGCGCTTGGTTTCGAAGGGTTGCCGATCCGTTACAAAAAGGATAGTACAAATGCTCGAATCCGTGTATCCTTGAACACGCATCGCGATATTCTGTGCAGCCATATACAACGGGGCGTCATGGAAGATTTCGATTTTACGCCCGAAGTGATGGTGATGCCAAAGACGCATTTGAGTCGCACGCTGACAATACAGGTTATATCTGAAATGAAAAGCATCTACGGTTCAAGGACAGCCGTCAAGCTGGGGAAGAAGTTCATTTCGTACTTTGGCTTGCCCGAGTTGAAGAAAGGAAATGGAAACAAGGCGGGTGAAGGTGCCCAAGGCGATGAGGTTGCGGATGCGATTGACGACGAAGATGAAGATGACAACTATGGATATGTTGAAGGTGAAGAGCGTTTTACAAACGGCAACGCGATTGGTTACGCGCAAATACGAGTGGACGATCTGCGAGTCGGCGATTTGAAAAAATTCAAGGTGAAACTGCTGCCAATGCAGAAGACAAAGTCGTGGCTTTTGAGCAGATCAGAAAATCTCGGGGAAATGGAAGTGATGTTGGGGTGTGGGTACGCAAAGTTTCCGCCGAAAAACTTGCTACAGATTGATCAAGCCGCGCGTCCCACCTTGGGATCGTTTACGTGCAACATTGCATCTGTCATCGGGGATCGAACGCCGAATCAACATCTCGCCCCGGTTCTCGACAGCCTTTTGAACATGGCTTCTGGTTCCGCTGAAAAGTTCGGAAATCACGTGTGGGCATCGGTGATGTGGGATAACCGCTCCGAAACCGTCAAGTCGACGCGCGAGTATTTCAAGTTTTCCATCACAGAAGCGGCGAGCGATATTCGAATAGTCTTCAAGTGTCGCGACGTACTCACCGGTGGAGATAACATACTCGGGGCGGTTTCAATTCCCATCTCGACCGTCTTAGAGAGTCCTGGACGTAAGATCGATTCTTGGTTTAACATTACACCACCGAGTTCTGAGTTTTTGACTGAAGAGGAAATGGAAGATCCAAATCACGCAATGTGCATTTACCCGCGGTCAAAGGGATCCATCTCTGATTGGCAAGGCTTTGCGCGCATCAATCTGTCTTTCGAGTCGAAGAGTTCAAAATGGTCGGAATGGGCGTGGTACTTGCAACAGACAACTTCGCCGCAGAAAACAAATCACATTCCCGACACCATAGACGGAGTCATTCTCAGCCTACATCGGCTCATTGAATCCATCGTCTTCCCCATCAAGATGTTTGCTCGAGCAGCCGTCTTCATGTGCAACCATCCGCTCCGCGCGCGGGTAAAAGTATTTTGGTTCTCGTATCACACCTTGTGCTGCTTGACGTTCAGACGAGCCATGTTGAGTAGCTTTATTTTGATATGGCTCCTCCCGGGATTGTTTGTCTGCGGCTATTGCTCGAGATTTATCACGAGGGAGCTCTTGGCGCATTTACCGTTATTTACGAATGACGAAGCAAATGTAAGCGTGCTGGAGAAGACCCGGAGAGAGGTTATACAGTTGGGTAAAACTAGGAATAGAAAGCTCCGCAAGTATCGCGACAAGTTTTTGGAAGAGGAGAAGCTCGCCAAACTCCGTGCGCAAGGTCGCGCCGTTGAACTGACGGAGAAAGCGGTGAAGCAAGGTGTGCGCGCTCGCAAGGCGAGGCGTCAGAGAGCCGGTATCGATGACGAATTACCCAGTGTGACGTCGATGCTTCTTCCACAAAATTGGATCAACGGCTTAGTCGCCGTGTTGACGTCAGCCAACCCGGCAGACATGGTGCTTTCTCTCATTCAAAGAATTGTGTGGAGACTCCTCAAAATTATCAAGGATGCCGGTACGACGCTCGTGAGAATCGATAAAGTCGTCACATCAGGCGGCCCGAGACTGATGCCTGGAGTGTGCAAACTGGCGGGCACGCAATTGGAAAGTATCACCGACATGCTCGATCGACCACTCCAGCTCATCACATGGGACCATCCAGCCCTGAGCAAGTATTTCTGCACACTGGCCGTCATGCTCACGTTGGTCGTATGCTGCTGCCTCCTTGTCGTCGAAAAGATATTTTCGCTAGTGAACACGTATTGTCCAATCAGGCTTTGGCATTTCGTCTGGTTGATTGGCGTGGCGCCGACGCTCCCAGTTATGGCGGTCCACCTCAAACGAGTCGCTGTAGGCGTGGAATACGCCCTGCAACTCGTTGTGGGCATGTACGTGCCCGTCATGCCCGTCTGTCTGGAGACGATTGAGGAAGTCAAAAAATTGCTCGAGGCTGATTTGCAGGACAAGGCGAAAGTTCTGAAGGACCAAGTCCGAAAAGAACTCGAAGTGAAGCGTCTGCAACGCGAAGAGTTAAAGGAAAGACGCGCACGAGAAGCGCAAGAAAGGTTCAAGAGACGACATCAAAATCCACTTGAGTGGCTCGGCGCCGCCGTGGCGCGTGCGCCCACATCCTCGAGCGTTCTCCACAACGAGCGCACCATGCGATTCTCAAGACCAGGTCACGAGGATGCGCCGAGTGTAGATATTTTCCGATCGAACATCCAGTTTGGGAGCGCCACCGTACACATTTTCAGCTCTCTGATTGCGTTCGCAATGGCTGTTCCAATTCGCGCCATAAACATGCCGCTGCGCGTGATACAGCGTTCCACCGAACGACGACTCGACGCCTGGGACCGATTGAACCGCATTCGCACGATGAATTGGCTCATGTATGAGTTCTCTCTTCGTAAAAATTTACCGTTTGGTAGCGTCAAGGTTGACGTCAAGGCGGACGATGGAGGCGCCGCGGTCGCCAAGTCTCCAGCTAGAAATCGAGTCGTCGAGGTTGACAACGAAACCGCCATCGTCACCGCCAAGAGCGCAACAAAGTCAATGATAGAGCATAATAATTCATAATATGCGTATAGAACACATAATATAGTAACTGTAGAAGCATAAGTAATTTCCGTGACGCAAATTGCGTTGGCTTATTTTATGGGCGTTTAGATGATTAAATAAGAGAGGTCTCAACCCTGGCGCTGGTGGGCGAAGCGCGCAACGCGCGCCGGAAGTCGAGGACACAGACTTGGTGAAGTGCGAGCCGCCGCTCACATTACAACTGACACTAGCTAATTGAGACGCTTGCCCGAAACTGTATCTCGGAGGCGCCCGTCTAACGAGTCACGGCGGGATGCGTGAGTAATTTCACACACCCGCGCAAAGTCGTTTGTTCGTTGACGCGGAGATTTACTTCTCCGTGGCTTCGCGCAAACGACGAATGGTGGAGCGGACAGTGACGGAACCGCCGGTGTTGAGGCTGTACGCACCACCCGCCTTCGTCTTGTTGCACCCCTTGCAGCACCAGATACCAACGGCCTTACGCTTCATGCCGTACTTGCCGCAGAAGTCACAGAAGAACTTGGAGTGCTGAGAAACTTCCTGCTTCTTGACAACCTTACGGAGGGAGGCACCGTAACGGGTGCCGTACTTGCCCACAATGCCTACGATTCGGAAAGAAACAGATTGTCAGTAAAAAGTAACGTCGATTGCTCCCTCAAAAGAGCTCGTGGGTACGCTCGCGCGTCGCGTCGAGCGCGATCGATTCGTCAAGGCACGAAAGCCTGACCCTAAAACGCGATGCCGTCACCCTGGTCACTCGAGCGTTGGCGAGAGATCCCGAGGCGAGCGTCGCGTCGAAGCGGCCTAAATGTGATACGTACCAACTTTCTTGGTGCGCTTAGCCATGTCTAGAAAGTTATACTAGCCTGCGGTGATGTGAAAGCGCGGCGCCAGTCG
>JACLAB010012340.1_pt1 | contig 19484 bp, 18 predicted proteins | sample 8027921 | NCBI WGS metagenome assembly JACLAB01 (sample SAMN15725117, study PRJNA655200) | protist metagenome | isolation source: fluorescence activated cell sorting (FACS) single amplified genomes of... | place: USA: West Boothbay Harbor, Gulf of Maine | collected 2000-07-19 | reverse complement strand
ATCAATCCCGCTGGCGTGATATTCGCCTCTGGGCAACCATTCTGATTGCGTTCCAAGTACTCCTCTATGGCCTCTTTACCCGGTAACGCTTTCACGATTTCAGGATCCCCGAAATCAAAACTTGCCGCGCCTGCGTTTGGCACCATCGGGCAAGCCACCGTAATGTAGAGCAGGGCCACCGAATGCGCATTCTACGACGCTGGTGATTTTACGGACGCGTCTCGCGATTTGTGTTTATGCAGCGGGGTTGTGAGCGACAATTTGATTGCGATTAATGGCCATGGCGTCAGCGGCCTTTTACCGGGCGATCGGGCAACCTTTTAAACCCATCAAGGACGAATCCTTGGCGCGACGCGCGTTAATCGAGAAAGTTTAGATTCAGGGATACTTTGGGCCGAGTAACGGGCCAACCTGAATTTCGGCAGTCGCTCCGTTAACAGCACAGCCGACCTTGCGCTACTGAGAACCGAACAATCGATGTTGCTGTGACCTATTGAGTTTGCTGATTCAGCTCAGGTCAAATGTTGCCAGCCAATGATAACCGTGGGTCATCCAAACATTATGCTTGGGTCAGACCCCTTCGTTATTGGCGCGACGCCTTTGTAGGGCCTAACACACCCGTCCGAACGATACTGCCTTAAACACGCCCTTTGGCCCCCAGCGCAAGCGGATCAGGGTTGCTGAAGCTTCGTCGTGAACTGACCGGACAAATTGCATCGGGCAGGACAGGTTTTTGGGGCGCGCAAGAATCCGGGGTCATTTCTAAATTCAAAGCCAAGGCTACTGAAATTGATTCAACCTTACTTTTCTGTCCCTTGAGGCCAAGACCGTTCCTAACTGGGCCCTGGGCCCCAGAGTCCGAATAGGACTTGGCGGTTCAACCAAGGGGCTTCAAGCAACCAAGTTAAGGCGCCTATCGAATGCTGGACGCTGGGCCCGTTACCGGCTGTTTTACGTTGCATCGGGCGCGAGACGCCTCCCTGTCAGCTGCGTCAGAAATTTTGGTGCGTGGGTTCACGCTCCACGACTTACAGAGTAATGTGGAAGACACCAGCGTTGGAAACAATCAGATTTATAGCCTCGACTCGAAAGAACAGCGTTTTACGACCACACGGTGATCGCGCACGGTATTCTGCCCTTGAAGGCCATAATCCAACCAGCGCAAGGTTTCTCAATATCGACAATGGTAGGGCTTCAAGCAACGCCCGCATAACGCATGAGGCTTGCAACCAATTCATTTAAGGTCGGAAAAATGGCACCTAACTTTGAAGCATTGAGCTTAATCGCTGAAGTTGCATTAGGCATTGTGGGATTTTCCGCAATTCTGATCGGACTAAATCGGTCCCCAGCGGGCCTGAGTGAACCGGATGATTTTAGAATTCGGTTATTGAGTTTTTCTGGGTTCGGCGCGTTATTTGCTGCGTTACTGCCTTTTGCTGCATTTGACCTTGAGAACAGTCATTACGCGTGGCGAATTGTCACCTGGTCGCTGGCCATTTATGCCTTTTGGGGTCTGTGGATTTTTCCTCGGAGGATGTTGTCCCTGCGCGCCAAGGGCTACGGCGCGTTCTTTCCCTTTCATATTTTTGTATTTCAAACAGGCATTTTATCGCTCGTTGTCATACTTTCAGGCTTCATGATTATTGACTGGATCGAAGATCGATCCTTTTGCTACACCGTCTGCCTACTTTTGTATTTAACCCAAAGTTCTGTCGCTTTTTTCAGAACCATGTTCGTAAGGGTAACGTCCGAATTCAACGAGCCCGCACACACTCGCGATGAACATCGCTAGCGTTTTAAGCGACGTTCAAGCTTGTGACGCGCTTTAACGCTCGGAATAAGCCACCATGTTAACGAGATCCACCAGGCCAAGCGCGACACCAACGGTATAAAAACTGGTGACCGAGAACGCAGAGATGTTGGTTGAGGTGTGGATGATCGTGACACCAGCGCATCGCTGCGAGCAGAATGCTTTTGTAACCTCCTGCAGCAAGGCAAAATCGCGAAAATAATCCTTAAGCGGGGCCTTACCCAAACGGGCTCGGTGATCATTTTTTGTCAGTATCTGTTGATCAATTTCGGACTCAAGCAAGCCCATGCACCCGGGCACGGCCTTGGTCAATTCAGCAACTAGGTCAGAGTACTTCATTTCCATCATGACCCCGTCACGGTCTGCATGCGCGCCGTGATTGTCTGAAATGTGCTCATCAAGATAAACGAGACCACGCTGAACGCCAAGATGCAACGCGACTAACGGTGTGATTGCGGCGATCCCCGATGGCTCAGGAGGATCACCCTGAGTCAAAACCAGCAAGGGTTTATCTGGCGGCTTTTTGTACCAATGGCTCAAAAGCTGTTTCGTGACCTGCCGCGCAACGGGGTGCGGGTCGCGCTTGTCGTAACCGCCCATCCCTTCAATTACAACTGGGTGATACTGCGTGATATCCAAATGATTTCCTACACGTTTTGGCTGGCTTCTCAGTGACGGCATTACGACTCATTTTCGATCAGAGCGTCAACCCGCGTTACGCGCTTGTTCGTCTCAGCGAAACCAATTGACAAGTCAGCCCTCTCGATAACAATTCATCTATCATTAAACCACGAAGACAGCACGAGCCTTCGACAAATACCAACTCACCAAAGCTTCCCTGGCACACAAGACCCCTCTCGTTGATTACCAGAGGACGCCGCGACGCCATGCCCTATTTTGCGGCAACATACTAGGGGCCATCCAAAAAATCAGATAGTTGTATCCCGTTTAAGCGAGCGCATCCCGATCACACCAGCGCGGTCGAAATCATCATAAACGGTCAGTGCGGCGTAGGAACCTCGTGGGATGATGCGTCTTTTCTGCCCTATTTACCCCATAATTGCGTCGACGTATCGTCCAGAAACGTTGCCGGTGCTAGGGGTAATCTAAAATCAGTAAGAAAATTAGTAGCCGTATTTCGTGGCCTCCAGCGAAAAGTAATCAACCACCAGTATGTCTTTGCCAGCGCAGCACTCAGCGCTCGCGATGAAGCTCAGCATAGAGAATCTGGCGGCATTCGTATTGGACGAGTCGGGTCTTGCAGTAGGCCCGCAGGACCTACGCACTGGTCAGTATTACTGGCAATGCGGTATGGTTTACAGGGTAATCACCGGGAAGATTTTAAGATGACTAAAACAAACGATATCCTCTCCAACGAGTCGCTCGGGTTTGACCCGGACGTCCTTGCTCAACGCTACGCCGAAGAACGCGAGAAACGCATCCGACCCGATGCCGAAACGCAGTTTGTACAGCTTTCCCACGATTCACCCTTCGCCAACAAATATTTAGAAGAAGACCCTTACAGCGAAACACTCGATCGGGCGCCCTTAAAAGACCAACGCGAAGTTATTGTGATCGGCGGTGGCTGGGTCGGTATGCTGACCGCTGCAAGGTTAAGTCAGGCCGGCATTCGCGACGTCCGCATTGTTGAGAGCGGCAGTGATTTTGGTGGTACTTGGTACTGGAACCGTTATCCCGGGGCACAATGCGACATCGAATCCTATAGTTACCTGCCGCTTCTGGAGGAAACCGGCTACATACCGAAACTTCGCTATTCTTATGCCTCTGAGATTTACGAGCATGCCCAAAGAATAGGCAAGCATTTCGATCTTTATAAAGACGCGGTGTTTCAAACCTGGGTGACCGAGTTGCGCTGGCTCGAGGACGAGTCCCTGTGGCTCGTGACAACCAACCGGGGGGATGCCATGCGCGCACGCCATATCTGCCTGGGCACCGGGCCGGCCAATCGGCCGCGTTTGCCGGGGATCCCAGGCGTTGAGCAGTTTAAAGGCCATTCCTTTCACACCTGTCGTTGGGATTACGACTACACGGGCGGCGGCCCAACTGGCAATCTAACAGGACTTGCCGATAAAACCGTCGCGATTATTGGCACGGGGGCAACGGCCGTGCAGTGCGTGCCCGCATTGGGCGAGAGCGCAAAGCAACTCTATGTGTTTCAGCGCACGCCCTCGTCCGTTGATGTACGCAACAATGCTGAGACCGACCCCCTTTGGGCCGAGAGTCTCGAGCCAGGTTGGCAGCGAGATCGACAAAAGAAATTCGGCGAGGCCTTTTTAGGCGGACCGATCGATCCTGCTTTCGTCGATGATGGTTGGACGCGTCTAACCCGGAACCTCAAGGAATTGGTCGCCCAGAGCGAAGAAAGGATATCGGGTCTGGCGCAGATCGCGGATTTCAAAACGATGGAGACCATCCGGGGACTGGTCGACGAAACGGTTAAAGATCCTGAGGTTGCCGAGAAGCTCAAGGCTTATTACAACCAGTTCTGTAAGCGGCCGACGTTTAATGACTTTTATCTCGACACGTTCAATCGGCCAAACGTCGAATTAGTCGACGTTAGCGCGAGCCAGGGCGTTGAGGCCATCACCGAAACCGGCATCATCGCCAACGGTCAGGAATACCCCGTTAACTGCATAATCTATGCTTCCGGCTTCGAGATTACTTCAAGTTATGAGCGCCGCCTCGGCATTCCAATTTTCGGCGTTGCCGGGCAGTCGATCTACGAGCATTGGGAAGCCGGCATGCGCAGCATGCATGGCCTGATGGTCAGCGGCTTCCCGAACCTATTTCTGTGCGGGGGTGGTTTTGTGTTCCAGCTGGGCGCGAACTATGCCCACGGCATTGATGTTCAAGCTGGGCACGTGGCCTACACGATCGGCGAGTTGAGCCGCCGCGGTATCCGGTCAGCCAACGTTTCGCTTGATGCCGAGGAGCGCTGGATAGCCGATCAGCTTGAGACCAAGGGTGGAGGGTTCGTGCTGGGCGGTTCACCAGACACGTGCACCCCGGGCTATTACAATCAAGAAGGCACGGCAAAACGTTACCGCAATGTACGGCGAGAGACCTACAGCAAAGGCGTTGGCGCTTACATGAAGTTACTGCGCGCATGGCGAGACGACGGTCAGCTGGATGGCTTGGATCTAGATTAAGCGCCGAGCAGAACTGGGTTATTGCCAGATCGCGATCCGAGCGCAATCGACGTCGCACCCTGCGTGTGATGAAACACGGTAATGGCGGATCGAACACAATGATCAGTTTCAAACGATAAGTTTTGAGTCTCAGAGCCAGTGCGGTCATGCTGCCACCTAAAGCCGCTTACCAAACAGGCGCAGGATCCCGGGGACCGACGCAACCCTCACTGAATGAGTCAAGCCTGAGCGCTAAGCCTCGGACGTATTAATTTCGGTGCTGACGGCCTGTCTTTGGTCAGCGGCGCTTGAGTCTCCTCCTCACGGACGCTCAGTACGGGTGGGTATGACTGATTTGCTGGCTTGAAGCACATAACCCACTCGCTATCTCGCACCGGGAACACCGTAGGATCAAGCCTCACTTAAGACGCAAGGGTCCGCGATCAAGCTAACCAACCCTAGAAATTCATTGCGATTTTAAAGACCATGACTTATCACCTCATTGATATCGATAGAGGATCCACCAAAGCATGACACTCGCCGAATATGTCTTAAAAAGAAACGGCGTCCCTCTGGGTGCATCGGGCTCATTATTGAAAAATCTTGAAAACGCCTTTGGCGCAGATAGTAACGCGTCGTTTTGGAAATACTGGAATCCGATTTGGGGGTTTTACCTCGCGAAGTATATTTATCGACCCCTGAACCGGTATTTACCGACAACCGTTTCATCGATTGCTACTTTTGCAGTAAGCGGCGCACTCCATGATTTAGCACTTGGCTTAATGGGTTTAGGCTGGGGCAACTTCCTGACAATTTGGTTTATTGTTATGGGCGTCTACATGAACCTCTCAAAATTCTTGGACCTTCATTACACTCAATTCAGTTTCTTTATCCGGGCCGTTATCAACACATCGTCGATCGCGTTTTGTTTTTTCTTGGCAACGCTTTAAACCGAGCTAGCGGCGCTGCGCGCAATCGCCTTACTGGATTGACGCCCATCAGAGCGATTTAATTTAAAGCGCGCGCCTGCCGTGTCGCGCGCCCGGCTGTCTAGGATTTTGTTGTTTCATGTCCGCAATCCACGGCAAACCTGTATCATTACCCCGAGCCTCTGCCCCATCAACAAACGTAACGCATCGGCGATGCGGGTTAGCTTGGCAACACCATACCAATTTGATTTAAGGATATAACAATGCCCACCCTTCACGGTTTCTCGTACAGCAACTACTACAACATGCCAAAGCATGCCTTATTGTATAAAGGCGTTGCCTTTGAAGAGGATCTTGTTTACCCCAGCGCAAAAGATTATGGCCAGTTAAGCCCGGCGCTGAAAGTGCCGAGCCTCACCACTGACGAGGGCCAGCACTTGTCAGAGGCCTCCGTGTTGTGCGAATACATCGAAGAGGCCTATCCGGATAAACCCCTGTTGCCAACAACGCCAATTGCTCGAAACAAAAATCGTCAGTTAATGCGCATGACAGAGCTGTATTTAGAACTGCCCAACCGGCGATTACTGCCTTTCAGCTTTAGCAATCAACCGGCACCGGAGGCCCTCATCGCTGAGGTCATCGCGGTGGTTGATCGCGGCATCAACAGCCTCAACGCACTGGCAACGTTCGACCCCTTTGTCCTTGGCGAAGAATTCACAATGGCAGACATTTATCTTTTTTATGCACTGACCGTCGCCAATATGGGCTGCGCCATTACGGGCGTTGATTTGAACGCGCGTATCCCGGGTCTAGAAAGCTGGCACGCCCGGTTTGCTGCCGACCCGATCAGTCAGAAAGTGGCCGCTGATATGGAAGCCAATCGAGCAGGATTTTTTGGCTATATCCAAGGCCCTCGCTAAACAGCCGCCGCTCGTTTTGCACGCAACGCTGGTACCGGCTTGCCGATTCCTACACTTGCCTGTGAAAGGTTAATCAGCAAGACTGCAAAGCCTTTTAGGAAATAAAACAAGAGGTCAATTATGGAATCAATCGCTTTGCAATTACCCCTTTACACTGCAGCGAGTACTGCTTGTTTGATGCTAATACAAGTGGCGCTGATGTTTTCAGTGATCAAGAGTCGCGGTGATCTTAATATTTTCATCGGCCATGGTGATAACGCGATGCTCGAGCGCAGAATCCGAGCCCATGGCAATTTCATTGAGAACGTCCCAACCTTTTTAATTGGCCTTTTATTGCTTGAACTCATGATTGGCAGCGGTCTTTGGGTCTTGATATTGGGCGCCGTGGTGGTCGTCGCTCGTCTGTCGCACGCCATAGCCCTGATGGCAAATTCTGGGGTCACTGCCGGACGACTGATTGGCACTTTGGGCACGGTAATCCCAACGGTCGTGACCGCGGGCTACCTTATCGTGCTGGCGGTCGACAAACTTTAGCCCGTGCGATGCAACTTGCTTTGCATTTTAGCCACAAGGTCTTGGTCTTAGCTGAAACACGGAACCTTGGGGCTGCTGGGATCAAACATTGCGCGCCGGCTCGGGCGACTTTTAAAGATCGCATCAGGCACTTCACGACGATGTTCATTGCGGATCTAAGAAAAAGTTCGCGCGCAAGTGCTGGGGCCAATTGATCCCAGCACTTAGGCCCGGCCTTTATAATAAATCGCCGCCTAAAACAGCTGGGGTTTCGCAATAGGTCGTTAAAATGTAGCGCTGATGATCGAGGATCCTTGGCGAGAGCACCTTGGCGACCTCAGGCCGTCTCGAGTTCGACGCGAAGAACTTGAGCATCCCCTGGTTTTGCTGCGTCACCGGCATAACCTCGGGTGGCGTTGCCGTAATGCACATGCTCATGGTTGCCCAGTAGATATCAGCTGCCGATACCGCATCGCCAACGAGATATTGAGAACCGCGCTGCGCCTGTTGATCGAGACAGGCATCGATCACGGAAATAATCTCAACAATTTTTTCAGGCGCCGCCGCGCTGGCGCGATCGTTGTACCCATACTTTCGACTTAAAGCGCCATCGTTCAAGATCCGCATATTCCAAACCAGCCCATCTTCGGCCAGGGTTATGGCGCACAATCCAAACAGGTCGACCCGGTGCTTATAATTTTCGGGAATCAACGCTGGGCTGCCCGCACTGCCGATGCTTTCAGCAAGGGCCAGTTGCTCAGTCCAGACATTGCGAGGTCGCTCCTCGTTATAGAACATCGTCGGCAACCCGGTTTGGCTCGTGAGTTCATACAAGCGCGCTTGTCGGTCTTCTCCTGTTACTTTGTCAACCCCCATTTGCGGGTGCAGCGCTCGAATGACGGGTATGCCTTTGGCGTAACAGATATTTTTGAGCGCTTCGGCATACAACGCCTGCAGGCCTGGAATGAAGGTGATGCGCGTGCCCTCGGTCATCGCGGCGGCATCTTCGAGCGAGATGAAGTTTGGGGTCTGGGGGGGCTGGTTCTCTGTCACGATATTCCTCGCTTTCGTTTTAGGTCAGTGTCGTTGTTGGTTGCGATACAAATCGGGACGCAGTATACCGCCTCGGGTGTGCTTAAGCGGATTACCAACCCGCGGCCACCTGCGTGCTACAAACTCGCTGCAATCCAGTCGTCAATTTTTCGTTCGAGCACGGGCATCGGCAAGGGCCCACTGCCTAAGATCTGATCGTGAAAATCTCGAATATCAAAGCGATCCTTCAAAGCCTCTTCGGCCTTCGCTCTGATGCGCTGAATCTCCAGCATACCCACTTTATAAGCCGTTGCCTGGGCCGGCATATTGAAATAGCGCCGGACCTCGGACCGAACTGTCGCCTCAGGGCGCGGTGAGTTGGTGAGCGCATAGTCAATGGCTTGCGCTTCCGTCCAGCCCTGCGCGTGAATACCGGTATCCACGACCAATCGAATGGCGCGCCAAATCTCCCCGGTTAACCGGCCAAAGTCCCGATAGGGATCTTGGTAGAACCCCATTTCTTTGCCAAGGAATTCTGAATACAAACCCCAGCCCTCGCTAAAGGCCGTATAACCGTGATAAATCCTAAACTTCGGCAATCCCTCTAATCCTTGTTGAATCGAAATTTGTAAGTGATGGCCAGGCAACCCTTCATGGTAGGCCAGGTTTTCAAGCCGGAAGATCGACATCGCGCGCATGTCGGCTAGGTGCGCATAGAATACGCCAGGACGACTGCCATCTTTCGTGCCGCGCATATAGTGCGCCGCGCCACCTGCTTGTTCTCGAAAGGCTTCTACCCGCCGAACCTCAAGCGGCCCTTTCGGCAAAATACCAAAATAATCAGGCAGCTTGGCCTCGATGCCTTTGATAAAATCCCGAGCTAGCCGTAAGTAACCTTCACGGCCTTGCTCGGTGTTCTCAAAATAAAATTCGTCACTGGTGCGAAGGTGCGTGAAGAAGTCCTGCAAGCTGCCCTCAAAGCCTACCGACGCCTGTATCGCGTTCATCTCGGCCTGAATCCGGGCGACCTCTTCCAGCCCCGTTTGGTGAATGGCCTCTGCGGTCAACGGCAAAGTGGTCATCCGCTGTAGACGGTAGGTATAAAAAGCCGCGCCATCAGGCAAAGCCCAAGCCCCGGTTGCCGTGTCTGTAACCCTATCGCGGTCCGCTTCGAGCCAGCCTAAGATCCGATCATAGGCCGGCGCCATCGCTTCTAGAATCGCTGCTTTCGCCTCAGCTTTTAGGGCTGTCGCCTCGACGACCGTGATCGATTTGGCAACGACCAGCGCATCCACTTTCGACGTGATATCTGCCCAGAGCGCCGAGGTGCCTTCAACCGTGAACGGCGCGCCCTGGGTAACCCGCTGAATCTGACTGACCGCGACGTCATAATCAAAATAGGGCGCGCGAATACCCGCTGCGGCCGCAAGCTTTGCGCGCTCTAAATAAGCATCAAAATAATCCGCTGACGCTTCCAGCCTAGCAATATACGCCTGCATATCACTTGCGCTGTCGACCTTGTGATAATTGATCAGCGCATTGGGTAGGCCGGTGTGGGGCCCATTTCGACCAAACACATACTCATATCGGCGATAGGCCAGCGAGGCTTCCGCTCGATCTAACATAAACACCCAAAGGTCATAGGAGCGCTTAGCTTCCGCGTCCAGGGCGGCCCGATCAAACTCAGCTCTTAAGCTTGCAACACTGCTTCGGCGCCAAGCAAGGCGCGCATCTGCCGCGGCGTCCGATGGGTCATCCAATTTATCGTAATCGCTTTTACCGCCGAGCCGCGTCTTCGACATCGGGCTGAAGTCTAAATAGACAACAAACTCCTGATCCAGCCACTGATTCAGCCGCTGAGACTCGGTCAGCGTCTGGCTACTCAACGTCTGGCCGATCGGCTGAGTCGGCCCACAACCCACCAGAACGGTCAACACCAATACCAACAGCATGCCATATTTCATCGACCTCACCTTCAACAACTACCTCGCCTTACAAGCAACCCTCTGAGCTAAACCCAGTCGGCAGCCCAGCGCAACCCTTAAGTCTCAATGCGTCGGGGCAGGCGAAATAGACCCGGCAGTTGGCCCGGCCGAAAGACTCCGGTATGCTGCCTCAGCCGTCATCGGGCGCCCCTCAACAAGGGGCTTCATGCGCTGGCTAAACCCTGACGTGACTGACCGATTTCGAATTGAATAACCCCATTGAACAATCAAGGACCCCAGAATGTCTGACATCGCATCATTATTTGAGCCCATGACCCTTCGCGGTATGACCGTGCCAAACCGCATTGTGATGGCGCCCATGACCCGCTCCTTCTCACCGGACGGTATTCCTGGCGAAGACGTAGCCGCCTATTACCAGCGTCGCGGCGATGCCGACGTCGGACTCCTGATTACTGAAGGCACAACCGTCGGTCGAGGCGGTGCATCCAACGACCCCAGAGTGCCTAACTTCCATGCGGAGCAGGCCTTAAAGGGCTGGTCAAATGTCGTTGAAGCCACGCATAAAACCCCCGCAAAAATCGGTCCGCAGCTTTGGCATGTGGGCATGATGCGTCAGCCCGGTACGGGTCCGGAACCCGATGCCGCCTCAGACAGCCCGTCCGGTCGCACCCATACCGGCTCACAAGTGCAGCCCGAACCCACCGAAAGCGAAGTGGCCGATATGGTCATGGCCTACGCCAATGCAGCAGGCGATGCCGCACGCTTGGGGTTTGATTGCGTTGAAATACACGGCGCCCATGGCTATTTAATCGACGAATTCTTTTGGGGTGTGATGAACACACGCGCCGACCAATACGGCGGCGGTTTGGTTGAGCGCGCTAAATTTGCGGGTGAGGTGATTGCCGAGTGCCGCGCCCAGGTCGGCGAAGACATGCCGATTATCTTGCGCTGGTCGCAGTGGAAGCAGCAAGACTTCAGTGCGCGTCTAGCGGAAACCCCTGCTGAGCTCGAGGCTTTCTTAAAGGTTTTCGTCGATGCAGGCGTCGATGTGCTGCACGCCAGCCAGCGCCGGTGGTGGGAAGCAGAATACCCAGAAGTGGATGGTGAACACGGCTTAAACCTCGCAGGTTGGTGTAAAAAGCTGACCGGACTGCCGTCGATTACCGTGGGCTCGGTTGGTTTGTCCTCCGATTTTATCGGCAGTTTCCAGGGCGAAGCCTCTAAGACCCAGCCCATTGGACTTGCGGTCGAACGACTCGCTCGTGGTGAGTTTGACATGATTGCCGTCGGCCGGGCCCTGCTCCAGGACCCAGACTGGGCGCAGAAGATCAAAGAAGGCCGTCACGATGAACTGGCTGATTGGGATTCAGCCTCGTTAGGAACGCTGTACTAAACACGGTTTACGCATCCAGCAGAGGGCCCAATCGGTCCTCTCGCTGGCCTTGGCGGGTGCTGAAGGTGTTTTATGTTCGTCCGACATCGGCTGATGCCTTAACCGCCAGCATCCTTTACCGGCTATTGGGCGCATTCATATAATCTTTGTAATACGTCATCAGGCCATCTCGAACGCGATACAGGCCGCAACCGTCTATCTCGCCCGCTGGGGTTTTGGCGGTCCATTGCGCCCAGGCCACGTCCCCGCCGGCGTCGATCTCGCGCACCACGAAGCTGGTTTGCCGAGCGCCCATCTCCGCATTCATTTTTTTCATGAATTCGCCAATCGCCGCTTTACCCTTAAACGTGCCAAAAAACGGATCCACCAACACTGCGTCTTCCGCAAAAAGAGCCACCACTTTGGTGTAATCGCCTTCATCTTGAATCCGCCAGAATGTTTCAATAATCTCTTTCGCACTGTTCATATCAAGCCTCCTCCTAGTTCTTCCTTCTGAGTCTTACTTCTAAGTCTTACTTCTAAGTCTTACTTCTAAGTCTTACTTCTAAATCATCCTTCTAAGCCTTCCTTCTATTAATCAGGTAAAACATTAAGATTTTTCGTCAAGCAAATGATTTTAATATACTATTTTTACGATTTATGATGCCACGCAATCACTTGCATCAGGCCTGACGGCCAACACCCGTGAGTGATGCAGCGCGGCCCAAGGACTTTAATCCGCGTCAAACCCGGCCATCGCTGATCGCGAACCGCACAACCACGAACTTTTAACGCACGAGCGCATTGATGACCAGCAAGGCAAGGATCACCAAAAGGATGATCACCACCGAATATCCGATATTCTGGGGCCTGAGTCCTTTCGGCAGAAAAAACAACACAACCCAACCGATCGGCCCGAGCAACACCCCTAACATGACGCCTTCACGCACCTTTCCGACGCGCCTTCCCAAAAGGCCGCCAATCACGGCTGACAGCAAAACACTCGCAACCCAATAAACCCACATCGCGCGTTACCCCTGCCGAGAAATTAATCCTAGAATAACCGTGATCTTTTCTGCAGTAAAAACCCAGTCAGACAACCTGCCCCGCGCCCGAAACCCGGTAAAGCAGTTCAGCATGACGCGGATCAACGCTCAATTGGCCCGCCAACTACCATGAAACCCAAACGGGATCCGATGATCCAGACGAATGGTGGCAACCGGACCGTCATTGACCGCCTCGGCATTCAAAACAACAAGATCTGAATTCTTGGCGTCGTGCTTGTAAACGGTCGCGAGCAACCACCCAACACCCTCTGCGGCACCGCCACAGGCCGGAACAAAAACCGGTTCTGATACGCCATTGCCAACCCCCGCATCCCAGGTGCGCGTGCTGCCTGAATCGAGATCAATGTGGGTAATTTCATGGAACAACCCTTTATCACCGCGTTGCCGGGTAGAGGCCGCCGCAATATAGCCATGACGATGCCGATTGCCAGCATGGCGTTCATCCATACGGGGAAACTCCGAGGGCACATCCAGCACCGACTCTTGCCGAACCGCACCGTTTTTAAGGTTGATATGCCAGCGCACCAGTTTGCCTTGCGCGTCAGCATAGGACGGCAAGGCGCCATCCACCAACGGGAAATTCGGCGCCACCGCAAACTCAATGGTATCGACGGTAATCTGATCGCCGTCGTTCCACGCATTCAAATAATGGAACACAAAACACAGTGGCCCTTCGATCCAGCGGATGTCAGCAACCGGTGCCCCCCGCTTCAACACGCCAATCTGCGTGCTCTGGGCGGCATCAAAGGCGTAGGGAGAGCCGATCTTGGCAGCTCTTGCCATGTCAAAGGTCAGGGGAAAGATCGGGAACAGCACGTAGTCTTGGGTGATCACAAAATCGTGCACCATCGCCGGATACGGTGCCGCAAACTCATCCGATCGGATTAAGGCACCAGCCTTATCCAGCACATGGTAGGTCATCGTGGGACTGCCAGCATAGCCGGTCATATAACCAAAGCCATGCAACTCCCCAGTCTGAGGATCAATTTTGGGGTGGGCCGTCATGGCGCCCGAGAGCTGTCTGCCGGTCTCGGTATACCCTTTCGACTCGAGGGTCATCGGCGCCAGCTCGAAGGGCTTGCTGCCTTCATCCAATGCCAGCAGCTGATCGCCATGCCAGAGAATGTGCGTATTGGCGAGGCCGTTCTCGTTATCGGCCACCAACTTGCCGGTTTCAGGATCGGGTTGTCTCGCCCGAGTCACGCTGCGGCCTTCTGCAAGCTCTGCGAGGTGTTTTGGCGTTTGGATCCAGCGATTTAGATAATCAACGCGGCCCTCGTTAAAATGGAACGCGTGCACCATGCCATCACCGCCAAACCAGTGGTAGGGCCCCGTCGGGGCATACTTGGGGTTCGGCCCATTGCGGTAAAGCGATCCCGAAAGGTCTTCCGGGATCGAGCCCTCAACGACCAGATCTTGAATCTGCGCCTCAAAGTTAATGGGTGCGTAGTTACCCCTGAGTTGTGGGTGATTTGGAAACGGCGTTGCCATGTTGCGTCCTTATAGCGATCTGCGTCCACACTATATAAGACGCTGGCGGTGACGAACAGCGCCGGCGAGCCATCGCACGCGTCTCCCACCCTCGGCAGGCTTATGACGCCGCTTCGGAACAAGACCCGCCATTGACCCTGGCAATACCTGAAATTCAAGGGGTTAAAAATGCCCGCCAATGCGTCGAGCGCACCCAATCTAACCGCAACTCGTGCTATTTTGAGGCCATCACTCAAATCAATCAGCATCGGAGCTATTTCGCATGTCACAGAATATTTTTGTTATGGGTCTCGGCAACATGGGCGCCGCATTGGCTAAAACACTCCTCGGGAAAGGCTACCCCGTCACGGTTTGGAACCGAACCGAATCAAAAGCAGCCCCTTTGTTAGACGCCGGAGCCACCCTCGCGCACGATATCGCCGACGGCATTGCAGCCAATGAGGTCATCCTGATTTGCCTAAACAACTACGAGGCGTCTCGACGCGGTTTGAGCGGCTGTTCTGACTTAACGGGCAAAACCCTCATTCAACTCACAACCGGCTCAACGCACGAAGCGAGCAACCTGCAAGACTGGGTCACGCAGCGCGGCGGACGATATCTAGATGGCGCGATTTTAGCGTATCCAAGCGGCATCGGCAGCTCCCAATGCGCACTTCTGGTTGCCGGGCATGAGGCCGCCTGGTCGTCGGCGCAAGACGTCGTTCTAACCCTTGGCCCTGCGAGTCAGTACTTGGGCGATAACATAACGGCGCCTGCAACGTTGGATTTTGCCGTCATTTTTCCCACGGTGACTTTAATGCTCGCGGTTGTACAGAGTATTCACGCCCTGGAGGGCACGGGTGTTTCAACCGAAACCTATGCCGACATGATTGCGCCGTTATTTGGCAGTGCGGGCCACAGCATCAAAGCCTTGGCGCACAGCATTGCGCTAAATGATTTTAGCCAAACAGAGGCCTCCCTGGGGGTTTGGCAAGCTGCTTTAGAAAATGCTTCAAATAGTTTCCGACCGGGGCCAAAAAATCTCGATCTTGTTGATGCCGTTTCTCACATACTCTCCGGGGCGGTTGCCCACGGCGCCGGCAGTCAGAACCTTGCAGCAACAATTCAATACATGAGAGATTCGCCTCAAAAATAGGGAAGGTGCTTCTGAATCCGCGAGCAGTAGGCCCCGTTTTAGAAAAGTCGGGGTTTAGGTATCCAGCACCGCCGGATTCAGTACAAGGTCCGACCCAAGATGCGATAAGATTGCCGAGTGCCGTTTTAGAGAGCACTCAGCACCGTTGAATCAGCAGGTCATCGTCAAGCATTCGCTGCGTCGACCTAAAATTAGAACATACGAACCAGAACAAACACTAAGAGGTAGGCAACAATGAGCGATAGGGTTACAACAGCATCCGGTTTGCAATACGAAATACTCGCATCAGGAGACGGGGCCACTCCTGGGCCCACCGATGTGGTCAGCGCGCATTATCACGGCACCTTTGAAGATGGCCGCGTATTCGACAGCTCGGTTGAACGGGGCGAGCCACTTGACCTGCCGGTTAACGGGGTGATTGCAGGTTGGACCGAAGCCCTCCTGATGATGCAGGAAGGCGACAAATGGAAATTAATTGTGCCGCCGGAACTGGGCTACGGCGCAGCCGGTGTCGGCCCGATTCCGGGTAACACAACGCTTGTGTTTGAGGTCGAGCTGATCGCCGTCCGCGGCCGGTAACGCATCAAGGCCTCGGCGGCATCCTCTTTTGGATTTGCGGCACAAAGCCTGACCGTTTGGGGCAGGACTTTTTGATGAGGTTACGCAATGTGCTGGACCCGTGTCTTGCCGGCTGACCAGGATCAGCCCTGCCGGCCAGGCCGCGCCCGAGCCTGATGTCGTAATAGAGCTCTCTGCCGCCCCGATCGCAGCAAACCGGCATCGCGTGCTAACCCAGCGGCAGATAGTGCGCTAAGTTCGTTAAATCTTGGTCGCTCGCCTCGAGCCGCGCAATCGTCTGCAAATGCACTTCGTCTGGCCCATCGTAAATTCTAAAGGCCCGAGCCCGACTGAAGGCGCGAGCAGCCGGCGTGTCACCGGTTACGCCTTTGGCGCCGTAAAGCTGAACCGCGCGATCCGCAACATCCTGATACATCCGCGCGACCGCCACCTTGATCATCGATATCTGCTTGCGAGCAGCTTTATTCCCCACTGTGTCCAACCGGTGCGCCGCCTGTTGCACCAATAACCGGCACTGATCCAGCTCAATACGCGACAAACTGATGGCCGCCTGGGTTGCACCATACTCGTCAATGCGTTTGCCAAAGGTTGTGCGCTCTTGCGAGCGTTTCACCATCAGGCTAATCAATACTTCACACTCTCCAATTGCGCGCATGCAATGATGCAGTCGGGCAGGGCCTAATCGGGCCTGGCCCATGGCAAAGCCGGCGCCCAACTCACCCAACACATGATCGGCTGGAATCCGAACATTGGTGAAGGTTAGCTCGGTATGGGTATTGGTGATCGAGGTATGGTCGAACACCGGCAGGTTCCGGACGATGTCGACCCCAGGCGCGTGGCGCGGGATCAAAACCAGTGATTGCCGCTGCGACTTGGGCGCGCTCGGATCTGACACACCAAGGGCAATGATCAACTCACAGGCAGCGTGCCCCGCATTCGAGGCAAACCACTTGCGGCCGTTCACAACATAAAACTCGCCATCCTTTTCAATGCGGGTTTGCAGGTTAACGGGGTCACTGGACGCGACATCGGGCTCGGTCATCGCAAATGCCGATCCGATATCCCCCGCTAACAGCGGATTCAACCATTGTGCTTTTTGGGCAGGAGTTGCAAACAGCTGCAACAGCTCCATGTTCGGCACATCCGGCGCGTGGCAATTAAACACTTTGGAAGCCCACTCCAGACGCCCTAATACCTCGGCAACCCCAGTGAACTCAAGATTGGTTAAACGCAAGCCCGGTTCATGATCGGCGAGTCTGGGCAGCGCCATGTTCCAAAGCCCTAACGCCTTGGCCTGCTCGCGCAAGGCCGCTTCAATCGGTGGCTGTGCGTGGCCCGCGCGCGCTTGCTCATGCCACAGGGCATTCATCGGCAGCACCTGCTGGCTAAAGAATTGTTCTACTTGGGCCTGAATGGCCAATGCTTTTTGTGGGAGTTCAAACATGTCCGGAGTCCTGCTTTAATTGACGCGTTGCGGTCTTAGCTCACTTCGTTATTAGGCGGCGGCCCGTTACTCGCCAAGGGCTGAGTAGATCACCCAGATTTTGGTGTAGCCGTCGGTCTCCCAGATGCCCGTCCACTCTTTAGCTATGGTGACGCCCTCACCGGCGTCTATGGTCTGCACGCTGCCGTCACTTGAGGTGAGCGTGACACTGCCTTCTAAAAAGTACATGAACTCATCCACACCGTAAGGTTCAGTCACCTCCAAGCGCGTTTTACCCGACTTGTACATCCCCGAGGAAAACTTCTGATCGCTGGAGACAAAAGACGTTACATCCAGCGTGACATGACCATCTTCGTGCTGGGTTCGAGTCATGTCAGGGCGCGCAAAAATCGCGCCCGCGATATCGGCCCCGCTCAGTTCAGCCGGCAAAGACATCGCCTCATCCTCGGCCATGACGGTTTGGGACAGCGCGATGACAGCAATCAATGTGGTTAAGCGTTTCATAAAGTCTCTCTGATTTTCTGGTTACAAAGCTGATCTAAATCTACCGCCTGTGGACAGATGCCTCAAGCAACGGCCAATTGGTTTTGAGCTCGATGGTTTTGAGTGGGAACGGTATCACACTCAAAATATTACCCGCTATGCTTGTCTCTATTGCGCCATGGACTTGGTGCGCAACAACGCTCAATCGCCAGCGCCGTGAGAGACAATTACCACCCCTTGAAAGCACCCGCTTAAAGATCCTATTCTGACTGAAGCAGCCCAGCACGGCGCGGTAAGTCATTCCGGCGCCCTCGCAGGCGGGATCATCGTATTTGGCGAGCCATCCTCGCAGCGGCGCAGCAGAAAACCAGGAGGCAATTGTAATGAGCAAACGAACGGCGGTGGTGTCGGGCGGCGGCACCGGAATCGGTTTGGCGGTGGCGCAAGCCTTGGTGGATGATGACTATACCGTCGCCCTGCTCGGCCGGCGCCCGGCGGTGCTTGAGGCCGCCGCTGAGCAGCTGAATGCACCGACGCGGGTTGTCACGCAGGCCGTTGACTTGACGGACCCACTTGCCGTGACCAAGGCCATGCCCGTGATCATCGAGCGCCTGGGCGGCACCCTTGACGTGGTGGTGGCTAATGCCGGCAGCGCCCCGCCCGCCGCTGATAACAGCTTGGTAAGCGTGAATAAGGCCTGGCATGCAACACTGACCGGCAATACCATCACCACAGTGCTATTGATTGAAGCGTTGCGAGCGCACCTCTCAGACACCGCTCGGCTGATTTTCATCAGCTCTGCCGCCGCGATCGGCCCAGGGGGCGGCCCTTATGGCGCGGCGAAAGCGGCCCTGCACGGCTGGATGTATGATCTTGCCGTTGAACTCGGGCCAATTGGCGTGACCTGCAACATCGTCGCGCCCGGCTTTATCGCTGACACTGAGTTATTTGGAGATAGAATGACGGCTGAGCGCCGCGCCAGTCTGGTTGAGCGGACGCTGGTGAAGCGCGTTGGCCGTCCATCGGATGTCGCCGATTGCGTGCGTTGGTTGGCCAGACCTGAGTCGGGGTATGTCACATCCCAGATCATCGGCATTGATGGCGGCGCGCTCGTCGACCCGGGCTGACGCCCTGACAGGGCTGGCTTGCATCGAGGCGGCCTATTACCCAGAATCGTGCGCCAGAGCACGGCGCAAACCATTATTGATGAGGATTTCAAAGTATGACGAAACTCAGCGAATACCAAGGCAAGCTTGCGATGGTGACCGGCGCCGGCGATGGCATTGGCGAAATGCTGGCCAAACAGCTTGCAGCAGCAGGGCTCACCGTCGCCGTCCAAGATATTCGGCAAGACGCAGCAGCGCGCGTCGTCAGTGAGATTCGGGGCACCGCCTTCCCCATAGTCTTCGATGTATCCGATCGGGATGCCTGCCTCGCCGCAGCCGACGCCTTACGGGCCCATGGCCCGCTTAATTTGTTGTGGATCAATGCAGGCGTTGGCGTTGGCTCGCCCATTCTGACCGGAAAACCCAATGCCATCGAGTGGGCGCTCGGCGTCAATGTCTACGGCGTGATCTGGACTGCGCAAGCCTTTACGCCGCTAATGCAAACCGC
>JACLAB010008459.1_pt1 | contig 19489 bp, 7 predicted proteins | sample 8027921 | NCBI WGS metagenome assembly JACLAB01 (sample SAMN15725117, study PRJNA655200) | protist metagenome | isolation source: fluorescence activated cell sorting (FACS) single amplified genomes of... | place: USA: West Boothbay Harbor, Gulf of Maine | collected 2000-07-19 | reverse complement strand
TGATGGAAACCGCGAATGGGAAGAAGTTTAGCATCCGGTTCACGATGCGTACGCGTGATGGTGATAACGGTGAAAAGGTACACGACGTCGAGACCATGTTCAGGCCTGATATGCATGAGTTTGAATTGTCGGACAAGGTTGTGAATGTGTTTACGTTTGTCGACGGGGATGCGACCGCTTTAGAAAAAATGGAATTCTTCCACCCGAGTACGTCTACTGGGGCGTACTTAGCTAGCAAATATGGCGCAATTACTCGATTAGACGAAAATCTTGAAGTGATGGAGATCGCATACGGGGCTTTTGCGGCGCATTTTGAGTTTATGCACGCCGCGCGAAGCTTCTTTGAAACCGCGACAGACGCGCAGAGCCGGCGACGAGAGCGCGCGGCGACGTGCCTGTCTGTGCAAATAGTTCTACACACGAAGACGAAAGACATGAGTCCCTACACCGCGCATGGAAGTTGTATCCATCAGTTAGTTGATGAGAGCTCGAACATTGCACATTCGGCGCTCGAGCTGCTCGACTCTGATCGAACAGACGCGCCGGCGCTGTCGCGGCCACTCGGCGACGAGTCATTACTGCGACAAGACGCGCTGAATTGCTTGAGCGCTTTGATCAACGAACGCCTGTGTGGATTTCCGGTGTGTCAGATTATACGACGCAGCGAGGCTTTGCGAATTGTGAGTAAAATCATGCAAGGTTTACTGGATGATTTCAAACAAAACCAAACGTCTGGGTCCGATGGGCATTTCGAGGCGCTGCGCGAGATGCAGAGCTTTATGTACTTTTTGGGTATTTTGAGCACTTCTCAACCTGGCTGCTCGGCAATCAAAGATGCATCGATCATACCTCGCTTGGTCGACATGCTAAACGATACGGCGGCAGAACGCTTGTCGATATTAGTCGACGTGGTGCATACCATTGAGTCGTACTTGGATTTTTCACAAAATGAAGTCAGCACGTTTCGAGAATTGAATGGAGTCGACACGTTATCGTCACGCATGCGTCATGAGGCATTAGCGTCTCTGGAAGAAGTGAAATCGGCGGCTGAACCAGAGAGAAAGCGTAAAGCGAACAGTATGGAGCTCGACGGTGGTGGCGAGACGTCTGGGCGTTCCACGCCTGGCGGTGGGGATTCGCCCTATCGCATATCGTATCACAGAAGGGTACTCCTGAAAGCGCTCATGCGCACTTTAGCTTTCACAAGTTTCGCCGTGGGTGGATCTCGCACGCGTATTCCAGGCCTAGCTGATGGTACATTGACGGAGACACTGTCAATAGTTCTTAGAAATGCGCAAGCATTTGGTCCAGGTGTATCGTCGCTCGCGGCAAATTTACTCTGTGACGTCATCCACAACGAACCGACGTGTTTTGCAACATTAGATGGTGCGGGCATTATCGATGCGTATCTGTATTTCATCACCACGAGCATGTGGCCGGTGGGTACGAACAAGAATATGGTCAAGGTGCTTTGCGCCGTGCCGACGACATTGAACGCAATCGCGCTCAACGCGCGTGGTCAAGAAAAAGTGATTTCAAGCGGTGCGATATTGTGCTTCCGGCGTATCATGAATGAAGCGTCGGAGATCATGACTGCAGATGTGTCCAAAATAATTGGATCATCCATGAATGAGCTGATTCGACATAGCCCCGCGCTGAAAAGTGACGGTGTAAAGTCGATTATGTCCATTCTTGCAGACGCGAAGGCTACGGCGTTCTCGAGCAACTTTGCGCTCGCGAGTAAAGAAGTTGTGGAGAAGATGGATGTCACGAGACGATTACACAATGTCGCAAGATTCATGGACGGGGTACTTCAGACGCCACATTTGTGCCAACCACTTTTGGACGAAGGCGCGTTGGAACACATGCTCGAACTCGTATCACGTGCCGCGCCAGCAACATTTGCAAAATGTTCCGCACATCAAGCGCTTACGACAGCATGCAAAGCTCTGGTGAGCCCACCCGAAGTGAATGCTCCTTTTTTGACAGGATCGCCTCCGGATGAGTCCGCTACGGCGTATCGTTCGTGTGGTGCGGTATGCAAAAGCCTCACCGCTGTGGCAAATACAGTGCACGCAACGTTGGATGAGTTGTACAGCGAACTGACAAAAGCTGACTTGGAAGCTTATAAATTGTATGACATTTACAACCAAGATGCGGGGGATGAAAGACTTGAAAATCAGGCTCGCGTGTGCGAAAACGCCAAGCGAGTATGCGAACTCATGGCGGGCTGTGAGCGAAGTTGCGAGTTGATGACGTTTTTAGTGGCTATGATGCCAGCGATGTTATTCGCCGTGCTTGATAAAACCACTCTGCCAGCAGCGTTCAGCGCTTTCAGTGCGGCTTCAAAGATAGAATCCATTTTACGTGATGTGAACGCCGCAGTCGATGTGGGTCGTGAGCAATTTTCACCCGTGAGATGGCTCTATAGATGTTCAGAAAGCTTGATGCGAACGACGAGCTCTCTGTTTGCATCGCTCGCCAAAGTCTCTACGACGATGCGTCGAAGAAAAGATTTGGGTCATTCAAAGAGTAATTTTGTCGCGCTGACAAGCGAAATTTGCTGGCACATCGCGCTCAAGTTGAAGAAAGATTTCTTAGATCTCCGAGGAAAGTCGAGCGCGTCTTCTAAATCAGTCACCGGAAATGTCAACTTACATCAACGCGAGCTGCAAAGCCTGCTGGCGTTGACTTATGAGACGTTTTTCGACGATCGCCGTAATTCACCCAACGGTGTCATGATTAATTACGCAGCTCGAAGTGGCTTGTTTGGAGAGTTACTCACACACTTTGCAGAGACCGTCTCGTGCACGCAATCAGTTTTAGCCAAGCCCAGCGAGACGGTTGAGATTCAGAGCGCCGAATTAAACGCGGCGCGGGAGTGTTTCAATTCACTCAGGTGCTTCGCGAAAATGTTCGAATCTCTGACGGATGTCAAGCAAGTAGCTGCCGGTGCATATTTTAAGTTGGTACTTGCGTGCGAACCTCCGGAATCCGTCAAGGATGCTGGCTCCAACTTTCCAGACATGGCGATGTTTACGCACATTCCGGACGCATTCGCCACCAATCGCGCGGCCATGGATTGGATTCACTGCTCGTTGAACATGGGTCTTAAATGCATCTGGGACCATGCAAATGTCAAAGTGTTGGAACTTATGCCTGCAGAATCCGCTGATAGCTTGCTCAACTGCTTTCTTCATATTTTGGGCGGCACCGAGCACGCGGTGGTGGCTGAACAACGTAGGCCATCGCCTCCGCCACGGCCGGTGTCTACGCCACCACCCGCGCGTTATGTGCCTTCGCCGGATATGATGCGCGCAATAACTGAAATGGGTTTCAGCGCAGGACACGCACATCACGCTATCACCGCGGTCCGTGGACGAAGCATAGAGAGCGCGATGGAATACTTGTTTACGCATCCGATGGACGACGTTTCCGACGTCCCTCCAGAAGAGCCAGTTGAAGCCGTGCCCGCACCGGTTGCAATCACTACTGTGGCCAAGCCCGACGACGCAGCAATGCATGTTGCGAGCTCGAGCACTCAATCTGGGGATAGATTTCACGCCATTACAGCGGATGAGATGCCTGGTGTTCAAGACATTGTAAGCGCCGTATTCTCCCTGTTCCTTTGCAGCGCCGAGCGTGCTGCGCAAATACTCTTCGCGATCATCAATCAGCACAAATTGACTGGAACGAGTAGGAAAGATGCGATCCAACTTGTTGCAACAGAGGTTTTGCGCGATAGAAGCACAGGTACTGAAGCAGACAGTGTATTCGAGTGCAAGTTGTACGCGTTTATCTCGTCTCTCGCCAAGCAAGGTGACGATGAAGTCAGGCGCGCGCTCTGGGGCGACCCGAAACTAATGAACGCTCAAATCGATCGATTCTCTGCGACCGTTCTCAAAAGCATGAGTGCTTCAATCACGGACATACCAGTGTCGTTCGTAACCATTACAAATTGCATCAACACATCTGCGTGCATGCAAAAAGTCAACGACGACGGATCCTTTGCAAAGTTTGGTTTCCTCTCAAAAGAGAACTTGCTCCGCGTGGCAGACACATGCATCGACTGCCTCGACAGAATTATTGCGGAAAAGAAAGAGAAATCGCACGAGTTTACGAATAACTCTGTAACAAGCGCTATTCTCGATATATTTGCGAACATTTCACGCCACCCGGCTGTGGCGAGTCGAATACTCGGCGCGTCAAAGCATGAAGGAAAAAGTGTAATGCGGGTGTTGTTTGATTCATTCTGGAATTTCGAGCAAGAAAGCGTTTCCGTCATAATGCGGCACGTCGCAAATGATCTGAAGTCTTTGCAGATGTCGATGGAGTTGGAGATAATCAAGAGCATCACAAAGCCACCGCTCGGAAGAGACCGTAAAGTCTCACTAAAGACGTTTGCAACTGCGATGAAACACGTCATTGAACGTGACTTTGAAGTATTCCAGAGCGCATTTAGGAACGTGGCGGAGATATCGAATTCGAGCGAAGGGTCGAATGGCGAACGTCTATACGTCGTTCCCAAGAAGCATATCAAGGAGCTCCAATCGCTTCCTGATGGAAAGTCGTCGACTGGTTTACGCGCGGTGCTTGAAATGCTTGTCGATACCGTTCGAGATGACATACGTAGAGAAGCGGCGCCGCGCGAACTCGAACGTCAAGCCGTGTCGTTGCGCTATCTCACCGAGCTCGTTGAGGTAAATCCAGCGAGCATCAAGCTGTTGCTCAAGATGGATGATGAAGTGGGGATTTTTAAGTCCATTTTACTGCAGCAGTTGCCCGTATCGCAGCATCCTTCCGCGCCTGGCGTTTGGAATGGTGCGGAAAACGCAGCTTTCTTCCTGGCCACGCTATGCGTAAGCGGCTCCAAGGCTCGTACACGAGTTGTGGAAGAGCTTTTGAAGTTGTTGTCTGATGAGGATCTCCGCGAAGAAACTGTCCCGTACCACGCTTTGGTGGATTTCCTTCACGCGCTCATGGACTTTGGGCTCGCTCGAGGCTACCAAAGCGGTAAGAAGATTTGCAATCGCGTCGTATTCAATTCGCAACAAGGTGTCGTTAAGGCGATGTATCACTCGAAGGTTCCAGAGAAGCTCGTGGCACTGATTCGGCGCATTGAATCCAAGGGCGTCGAAGCGAACCGAGGATTTCTTCGCGTGACGCTCTACGTACTCGAAGCACTCGTGGTTCGATCAACACAACCGAAAAGACGGGATCGACTTGCCCATATTCAACACGCAATTCGATCGAATGTTAACGCATCCGGAGGCGACGCGGCTGGGAATGAAGCTGCGGTCGCGATGATTGAACAACTCCTCGCAGGAGGCGCACGCGGGCACGTGCAAGTCACGCGTCTCTACGATGACGAACGAGGTGAACCCGTCATTGAGAATTTACCCTTTGGTGGGGAAGATATGGATATCGGCGCAGTGGCAGGTGCTGAAGGTGCGGCGCCGCACTTTGAAATCTTGGGCGATGGTTCGATGCCAGGGTTCCGTCTTGTGAATGACAACCGAGCGCGCTCCGACGACGACGATTCGACTTCCGGCGAGGACGACTCTGACGACGAGGACGATCACGAGATGCAAGAGAGTGACGAAGACGATCACTATGACGAGCCGATGAATCATGAACTCGACGATGAGCATCAAGAAGACGGAATATTCTCCGGTGATGATGACGGAGGTAACGATTACGAAGACGAAGACGAAGACGACCAAATGGATGAAGACGAAGACGAAGATAATGAAGACGAATATGAAGAGGAAGAGGAGGAGGAGGAAGAAGAAGAGGGAAATGCCGTAGAAGACGACGATGATGACGACGAGGACGTCCAGCACGATGATGGATTGTATGGCGATGACATTGACGAGTACGACGCGTTTGAACCGATGACGGATACGGACGAAGACGACGACGAGGAAGAGGGCGACTTTGAACAAGCGGATGAATCTTCGTTTTCGGCGCGTCATACGCCAACGTCAGAAGCTTTATCGTCAGGAATCATCCCGCCCACGCAGCATCCATTCAGTTTCGGGCCGACTGTAGACGCAATCAGTCGCTCACAAATTGAACAATGGCTCGCCACGGATTACGGCACCATCATGAGCGGCGTCGATCCGCGAAACGCCGCGCGGTCGATTTCACAACTTCAAACGTTTGACCGCCATGTGGCGTCACACATTCGAAGCATTCGCGTGACGGAAGATGCGGAACCCGTTCCGTTGGTGGATGGTTCGACCCGTCCCCCGACGTCGCGCATCGCTCCGTTTGGTTCGCGTCGTTCGTCCAACATTTGGGCCACGACGCCGGCGACAGAGCCAGACACCGCGTCTACGGATGACGCCGGCGCGCACTCTTTACAAAATCGCGCGAGTGGTATCAACGTCTCTCGCGTGGGCCAGTCGCTGAACATCACGCTCACTGCGCCCACGGATGCGCGCGCGCGCTCGCGGTCGTTACAAGACGTGCTCACGTCCATTAGCGGCGAAATGGCGCGCCTCGCCGTGCGCCCGGGCCACATGATGGAGTTCTTGGACCCTCTATCGTCAGCCAAGCCCATTCTTTGGCTCGGTGACGGGGGATTTCAAACCAATGCCCCGAAGTACTTCACCGTGCGCGACCAAGCGGCGTGGAGTTTAGATGGTCGGCACGCGCGTTCTCGCTTTTGGTCGAGCGCGATTTGCATGAGCGTCGGCGAATCCATCTCAAGTAACCCCGAGTACTTGTTCGGCGAGGACGCCGTCCCGTCGTCAGCCACGGTGGCGACTGGTACCGCAGGTAAGGCTGTGGACACGAACGCCGCGCACGCCGAGAGCGCAGCGGCAGCGCCGAACGCGGCTGAATCGCCCGAGCAAGCGCAAGAACGTCTTCGATTAGCCGCGACGGAGCTCGGCATCGACCCCTCCGTGCTCGCCATGTTATCCGCCGACGTACGCGAGTCATTCATCAACGCGAATAGACTCGTCGCACAAGTGCGGGCGATGACACCTGACGGAACCGCGGTTGTCGAACCCATCGATCCAGAGTTTATCGTCGCGTTGCCGTCAGATTTGCAAAGCGAAATCATTCGATCGACGACGCAAGCGGCGACGAGAGTCATAGGAAGCAACGCGAGTACTTCGTCCGCGGCTCCTGCAGGCGTCTCGGCGGCGAATGACATGGTTCCGTCAGCTCCCGCCGCGGATGCGTCCACGCAAATCATGCGTCAAATCAATCAGTCGTTTGCGAGTTGGGCGCACGACATCGACCGCATCGGCCGCGTGCGCGACGAAGACGAGTACGTCGACACTGAAGAGTACAAGGCATTTACGTGCTCTGTCGACTTTAGCGAGCTCGATGTTTGCACGCTATTAAAGTTGCTTCAAACCAAGAATAACGACGTGAGAGATTCAGCGATGAAGATTTGCGTGAGTCTCGCGGTGACGGAGCATAACCGTGATATTTTGCTGCGGTTGATATTTGAGATGATTTTCCATCGCACGCAAGGCAAAGGAATGATAGACAACGTGCGGTACGGTCAGCCGCCATACGATGCGCTCGCCATGCAATTGATGTTGCTGTTACAGTCATTGATTAGCCGAAACAAGCACGTGGCAAAGATGCAGTACGTGTCAAACATGAGCTTTGAGTGCATTGAAGAGGCGTTTAAGGACATGTTTACTGACAGTACTACGGGTACGAGTTCTAGAGATCGTCGTGAGTGGTACAAGTTTGCTGCGAAAAACGAAACCATCGGAGATGGCACAGTTGATTTTTCGATTCTTTTGTTGTTGTTGCAATTCGCGACGCATCCAGATCGCAGTATGGGCGCGTCGGCGCACTCTGACAAAACGGCGTCGCTCATTGCATTGTGCGTAAAAGCCATCGACTCAATGTTGATGAAACAGCGCAAGACCGCGAAAGACAAGTGGGAACCTGAGAGTGTTTTCCAGCGCGCGATCCCAAAGTCCAATATCGTCGGTCAGTTGCCGGCTCTGTTGAAGATTCGTCATCTGGCGGCGCCAATTTTGGACAAGATTAACAACATTTTGAAAACCTTCTGCGTCGCGTGTACGAACTTGCCGAATGTTCCGAAGATGTCGTCATTCATCATCTCAACCTTGAACATGCATGCTATTAACTGTACGCGTGTGCTAGATACCAATGACGGCACCAATCTCGGTGAGCGTCGTTTTGCGCCGACATTTCTCTTACGTTTGACAAAGAGCTTGATTTTCTTACTCACGCATCTGTCGAGTGAAAACAAGGAGCACGTCTCTACGAGTAATCCGTTGGACAAGGAAGCAAAAGACGCACTCATGGTATTCTTCAGGAATTGTGCGCCGGCATGGAAGTTATTGGCAGCGCATGCTGAAACGCTCAAGTTCAAGGCTCGCAAAAGCGACGATGATTCGGGTGTAGGAAGTATTCACGAACATTGGCCAAAGGCGCGCGCCGAGGAGACGATGGATACGTCAATGATGGAGACGCTCATTACAACCTACTTAATGATCACGAGCGCGCTACTGCCGTTTCTCGAAGAGGAAATGACGCAAAGTAGACGACATTCCGTAGGCGGTATTCTTTCACCGCCCCGCATGCAGTCACCGGCGTTTGGTATGCGCGGTTCTCACGCCTCCATGGGCGCGCTCAGTCGAGCGTCGAGCCAGGCGCTCGACACGCTCATCCACGCTGGTGGCGAAAACGCAAGCGTCGCAGCGATGATTAGCGACATGTGGAAATTCATGGAGACGCACAGAGACGTGCTGAACCGCATGATTAAGAGTTCTCCACAACTTTTATCGGGTCCATTGAAGGTGATGTTGCAAAGCCCGCGGTTGATTGATTTCGACAACAAGCGCGCCCACGTTCGCAGTCAAATTAAAAAGCTGCGCGACAAAGCTGGCCGGGCAAACAATCAGCTCAAAATCAGGCGAGAGCACATTCTTCAGGATTCGTACAATCAACTTCGCATGCGCAGCGTTGCCGAACTTCGCGGTAAGTTATCCATCGCGTTTGTCAACGAAGAAGGCGTGGATGGCGGTGGTCTCATCCGGGAATGGTTCACCATTCTCGCCCGAGAAATCTTCAACCCGAACATCGCGCTCTTCGAGTTATCGCATGACAAGGGGTGTTACCAGCCAAATCCGAACAGCATCATCAACGAAGAACACTTGCTGTACTTTAGATTTGTCGGTCGGCTTGTGGCCAAGGCGTTGTTCGACGATATCTTGTTGAGCGCATACTTCACGCGCCCAATTTACAAGCACATGCTCGGCATGCCGTTGACATACGACGACATGGAAGGCGTTGATCCAGATTACTATAAGAGTTTAAAATGGATGTTGGAGAATTCCATCGAGGGCGTGTTCGAGTATACGTTTAGCGAAACCACATCCTTTTTTGGCGAGACGCAAGTGCACGATTTGATTGAGAATGGCCGCAACGTGCCCGTAACGGATGAAAATAAGTTTGATTACGTTAATTTGGTGACTGCATATCGCATGACAAACGCAGTCAAGGATCAAGTCGCAGCATTTGTGAAAGGGTTTGAAGAGATCATTCCACGTGAAACTATATCCATTCTCAACGCCGCCGAGCTCGAGCTCTTGATAAGCGGTACGCCCGACATTGACATTGAGGATTTACGAGCGAACACGGAATATCACGGATACACCGTGGGGTCGTCGCAAATTCAATGGTTCTGGGACGTCGTACGTGAAATGTCCAAAGACGATTTGGCGCGTTTGCTCATGTTTACCACGGGTACATCAAAGGTCCCGCTCGATGGATTTGGCGCGCTGCAAGGCATGCAGGGCCCGCAGCGGTTCCAAATTCACAGACAACACGCCGATGACCAAAAGCTTCCGTCGGCACATACGTGTTTCAACCAACTCGACTTGCACGAGTATTCTTCAAAAGATGTCCTCCGCGAGCGATTAATGTACGCGATTGAAAACTGCAGCGAAGGCTTTGGCTTTGTATAGCGGCAGTTTGAAACCCGCGCACGCGTGTAATTAATTTTAGCAACAGTTGCCCTTCAATAGTACATGTAACGATTAGAGTCTACTACCTATCTTTACTTAAAGATCTCGCCGGTGACGCTTTGAGCGGATCAAAAGAAAGCGTCTTCGTTAACGTTCTCTGTTCTTTAGTTGGCGTCGGCACGACGCCGAACTTTATTGGATCGACACCAAGTACGCGTGCCACGGATTTTTTCTGACGTCGCATAAACTGGTTTTCAGTCTTCTTCGTGTCCGCGACGTTGCCAAGTGGATTAAACGACCCCGAACCAGCGGTCGTATTGCTTTCAGCAGATGTAGACGGCGTCGGTTCGACGCGCGCGGCGTCAACGACGACCCATGAACCAGTATTTTTTATGCGAATCACACGCGTATGGTACCGCGCAATCTCGCGCTCATCACCCAAACTTAACACCGCGCCGACGTATTGATTGAGAATGTCGTACGATTTTGTTCGATTCGCGTCGCTCATTGAGCTAGTGGCGTCGTCGAGCACGCACAGCTCAGCTCGACTTACAGCCGCGCGACACATCGCAATTCTCTGTTGCTCATCCAGAGTCAATCGTTCGTTCCAAGCCGCGAACGTATCGAGACGCTCGAGGTACTTTGCCAAACCGAGTTCAACGAGGATGACCTTGACGAGCTCGCGCGATTCCAGGCCAATGTCCAACGACGGCGTCGGATACGTGCACGCGTCGAGCAACGTGCCGCCTTGCGGCATGTACGGCTTCTTTGACAACACGCACACCGATGCGCGATCGACAATGCGCGTAGTGCCGTGCCCCCAAGACCATAAACCGATGAGAGACTTTACCAGCGCGGTTTTTCCGCATCCCGCGTCGCCGACGATGGCTAGCGAGTCACCGCGACGAATTTCAAATTCAAGCGCGCGCACGAGCTCTCGACCGTCTTGCGGTAGACACACGCTCAATTCTGAGACTTGCACGAGCACACCATTCGTCGAAGATCCCTCCTCACCGTCGGCGCTCGTCGTCATGTCTGCCGCTAAAATACTCTCGGTGCGAATACCCGCGAGGCTGTCGTACATCGCCCGTCTCGAGACGGCGTCGAGCTCGTCGTAGACGCCGTCTACGTACGCCGCGTGCGCCTCCGCCGCCCTCAACGTCTCCACATTTCCCGAAAGCATCGCGAGAGCCGCACGCACACCGTTGAACGACGTCATGGCCACCTGAATCGACCAGATCGACACGTTTTCTCCGCGAATCAATCTCGGAATCACCGCAACCATGGGCAAAAAATTACACGCGGCGGCGAAGACATCCGTCGGGTAACTCGCCCGCGCGCTCAGCACCTGTCTTCGATACACAAACTCCTGCCCCGCCTCCAACGTCGCCATGGCTTCTTCAGATTCAGTTTTCGCGCCGTTCGCGAGCGCGATTGCTTCACCGTGCACGCGAGCGTGCGTAAGCAATTCACGAAGCCGCGTCGCCGCGCCTTCGGCTCGATGCGCCTCCTTCTTCGCCTCGCTCGCCTCGCGCTCCTTCGCCCGCACGCTCTCACCAATCATCGCAAACGCCAACAACCCAGGCGCCGCCCACATATTACTCGCAAATAAACAATGCCCATGATAGAGCAACCCCACACACGCTTCGATGGCATCCGCGCACGCGTCGAACGCCGCCCGAGCGCACGCCGGAGCGCCAACCGCCGCCGCGCCGTCCGCCACCGATGCCCCGCCGACGCGCCCGTCGCCGTGCGCACACAGCGCATCCGCGCGCATAAGCTTACGAATCAAATCACTCCCCACCGCCGTGGCGAGTTCGCGCTGCAGGAGCGCGCGATACGTGCGTCGCGCGCAACGCAACGGCTCGACAATCAAAGCAAAACGCGCAATGGATTCACACACCTTCCACGCGCTCTCGCGCCCGTCACCGCGCGATAACGCCCCCCAGACGTGTGCGGTCGATCGCCACGCGCGGTACGCCGCCATGTGTTCGACGTACGTGACGCACGCGAGCGCGAGGAGTCGCGAAGCGGGCTCCGCACGGTCGGGCGTTGATGCGTAGAGACGCTCGATGCATCGCCACGTGTGTGGACATAACGCGTACGCGTCGAGCGTGCGTCGCGCGATGGCGTGCGCGACGGGATTCGTGGGCGCGTGTGGGGCGACGTCCATTGGGGCGTCCGCGTCCGCGCGCGTAGGTATGGAGGTTGCGACGTTGACGAATCTTGTTTTGAGCTCAAAAGTGATTAATGAGTTGAATGGAACGGTTGTTGACTGAGGTGTGTACTAATACTGATATGAAATTCGATATGACTACTACTGTTGTTTTGTGCGCGTGACGATGGGTTTACTCTTCGTCGTCGTCGCCACCGCCGGTGGCGACGCCCGCGCTCGCCATGCCGTCCGCGTTCTTTTGGGACAAGCCAGAGACGATGTCGTCGATGCGTAATAACATCGTCGCCGATTCAATCGCAGTCTTGATGGATTGAACCTTGACCGCATACGGATCCCAGACGCCGAGTTCTTTCATGTCGACGATGGTGCCACGGTTGCCGTCGATACCAAAGGATTTCGCGGCTTCGCCTTCGGCGTGCTTGGCGCGCAATTTGGTCAACGTACGAATGACGTTTGCGCCGCAATTCTGCGCGAGCGTGCGAGGGATGACTTCAAGAGCGACACCGATGGCGCGGAATGGCCATTGCTCCACACCTTCAATCTTCGTCGCTTCCTCGGCGAGCGCGCGAGAGACAGCCATTTCGACGGCGCCGCCTCCAGGTAACAACCGTGGATCGTGCACGACGTTGCGCGCGACGCCCATGGCGTCAGTCAAGTTGCGTTCAATTTCGTTCAAGATATCCTTGCTTGCACCACGAAGGACGATGGTACACGCCTTGGGGTCTTTGCAATCGACGAAGAACGTAAAGTACTCGTCCCCAATCTTTTCCACGTTGAACAAACCAGCGCCGGTGCCAATGTCTGATTCACGAATTTCCTCCACTCGCGACACAATCGTCGCGCCAGCTGCGCGAGCGATGCGGTTATTGTCCGTCTTACGCACGCGGCGAAGAGCGGTGATGCCCGCCTTGGAGAGATAGTGGCACGCCAAATCGCTGCATCCCTTCTCCGTGACGACTACGTCTGGCTTGAACTCGGCGATTTTTGCGCACGTCTCTTTAATCCAATCCTCTTCCATCTTGAGCAACACTGCCCAGTCTTCCTCCTTAGTAATCTCGACGTTGGTTTGGTTTTCACCCTTCTTGTACTCCAACGGGCAATCTAACAACATGATTCTCGGGTTCTCAATGCGTCGTCTCATTCTGCCGGGCGCGACGACGTCCTTGTTCATCATCACCCCTTTCAAAACTTTGCAGTCTTCAATCGACCCGCCCGCAATCTTTTCCACCTTGGCGTACTTTTTGATGTCTATGTCATTTGTACCGTCCTCGTTCTTGCGCGCGACGCACATCACCGCATCAAGCGCTAAATTTGGTACGAGTTCGCCCATTCGAGACGTAAACTTTGTCCCGATTGAACTGCGCACAATATTCATCATGGCCTCGCGGTCGTTCACATCCACGGGAAAACTAATCGAATCAATCACCTTCAACGCCGCGTCTAATGCCTTCATATACGCTCGAACAATCACCGTAGGGTGGATATCCTTTTCTAAAAATGGTTGAGAGAGGTGTAAAATTTCACCCGCCAAGATGATCACGCTCGTGGTGCCGTCGCCCGTTTCCTCGTCTTGCGTACGGGACAACTCAATCATGCTCTTCGCCGCCGGGTGCGTGACGTCGATTTCACGTAAGATGGCGTTACCATCGTTCGTAAGCACGATACCTGCGCGACACACGATCATCCATCGTCAGTCTTTGGAATTCAAACCGAGCGCGCGCGAGCCGTCGTAGATCGGCGTCTGTAATCCAAACTATTGACCGCGCGAAAGCGCCTGTGTAAACGCCAACACACGCCCGCGCGCGCGCACGAATGACATCAACGCGATTCGATGCGCGAATCGCACGCGCGCGAGACGCACGCAACGCACCTCCAGACGCGTCGAGGATCATTTTCAACATCGACCTCGGGCCGAGCGTGGTGCGAATGATGTCGCTCACTGCCTTTGCGGCGGCTATGTTATTCGCACGCGCGATCGACCCGGTCTCTCGCTTGGCGTTTTGGTTCATAACCATCACTGGCTGATTCATGGTTGATGATGTATGTGCGTTCGTGCGGTGATGGAGGAGCAGACGCGCGAGGCACACAGTGAGGTCTGCGCGCGTCTGGCGTTGACTTTGACTTTTGTTGATTTTCAGCCCAAGAAGTGTATTAGATTACAAGGCGGATGTGGTGATACATATGATGATGTGCGCAAAACGAGTACATACAGCATTAATCTACGACGACGACGGCGGCGATGACGCGAAGAAGTTTTAATAATTTTCTCGACGCCTTGACGCTCGGCTTGGCGCTGGAACTCTTGAGTTTATTGGCGATGAACGCGCGAGTCTCCGCGAGCGCCTCGGCGTCATCGATGCGAGCGAGGGTTTCCATCTCGGCATCAATCGCATCGTTCAATGCGCGAATTTTGTCCGCGCGATCGATGCTTTCTTTACGCGCGGCATCCACGGCTTGTGCCAGTTCCTGTCGCGTAAATTTCCAGCCGTCGCGCGCCGTGAGCGCTCCAAACACCTCGCTCTGCGTCGCACCGCGCGCGTCATCGTCACCCTTCAATAAAATCTCCCGCCATGACGATGCCAACGCTTCAACGCGTGGATCGATCGCCCCAGACGTACCGTTCCCAATCTCCGCGACTTGCCCGGCGATAGCCGCCACTTCGCCCTCCGTCAACCCTCTCAACCGTCTCGCGACCAATCCTTCGTGTCTCTTAATCGCAATATGCGACCCCATCCCCACGCCCTGCAGCACCGCCTCCTTCACTTCGCTCGGGAGCACCACCATGGCGGTCACTTGGGACTTTGGGAGCGATAATAACATTTTCGCCAATGACTTTTTCTCATTCGCTGCGAACGGGACGCGCGTTACTACGTCAGCCATGCATTCCACGCGACACATCGCGCATCGAACCGAGCGCGTCGCAAACACCTACCGAGTCGTTTCAATGCCGACTTATTCACGCGTCCCATGTGCACTAACGGATCGTCTTCGATGTCGTACTCGTCGTAGTTTTTCGCTAAATCAGCGGCGCGTTCGCGGCCAATGTCCCCGGCGGCGGCGACGATTGCGGTGCGCACGCCGCGTCGCACGGGCGTAGATGGCGCTGCGGGTGCGGTAGACCGCGCATGGCGAGCGTGTGCGTGCGTTGAGACCGCTCGCGCGAGGCACGCGCGCGTGGCGGTGCGTGTGGCGTGCGCGAGCATGGGGCGATGCTCGTCGAGGAGTGAGGGTAGAAAAAGCGCGCGGCGCGGAGTCGTCTAATACAATTCGCTAAACTATCGCTATCTACGCCGCGCTCGAGCGGCAAATTCGTGTGCAAACGCGCTGACGTGGGCGGTGTCAGCGTTTGGGAAGGTGTCGAGGATGAACGCGGCGATTTCGGTGGGGTCCTCGACGGCGGCGAGGAATTCCACAAAGGCGTCGTCGGCGATGTCTTCGCGTGAAAATTGGGACAAAAAGGCGTTCGCCCATGCGGTGAATTCGTCGACGCGCGATTCGTCGACGCGCGTGGTTGATGCGCCATCGCGGTGCGTGTTGGTATCTGTCAGCGTGAGCGAGGCGTAGGCGTTGAGGAACGCCTGTGCGTCGTCGCGCGACGCTCCGGCGCCTTCGAGTAAATCGAGCGTCATGTCTGCGCCGACCATGGCGGGCAAGATCTGCGCCACTTCTCGCGCGGTGTCCATGTTGGGATAGAATAATTCACCGAGACGTAATTCAATCCACTCCGTGCGCGAAGGCATATTTTCTGGCGACACGTCGTCCGCGATCGGAACGCGAGCCTCGAACGCCTCCGCTTCGCTCATCGAAATGACGTACGCTAATATGTCTTCCTCCGTCATGTCGGCGAATATTTCGTCACACTCCACGTGCAATGCGTGTTGTTGCGCGCGTTGCTGGTTGGTATCGTATTCTATTTGTGACAGACGCATGGCTTCCATGAGGTCAGCGTCGTCATCGTCATCGTCATCGTCATCGTGTTCGTCGTAGCGACGCTCTCGCGCGGAAGCGCCGTTTGACGGATGTGACGGAGTAGCATTTCGCACGTCTACTTTCGGCAACGGCTGCACGACTTCATCACCAAATGTAAACTTGCCTGACGCATCTCGAGTGAATCCAGTTTCAAATCCTTGGCGCCATGTCGCGGGCCGATTGTCGACGTCTTCGTCTGATGAATCAAGCGCTCTTTGTGCGAAACGCGAATCGTCGGCATTGAAACTTCCAACACCTTTACGTAGAGACGTGTACATGCCACCTGTCGGCCGCGTCGGCCGCGCGCGCGCCTTTGTGTTTGATACACGAGATACACGAGCATTCGGTGCGGTCTTAGGGGCGCGTACTTGGGAGGTCGTCGGTTCGTGTTTCCCGCGAGCCGGCGCGAAACCGTGCTCTCGCAACAATTCAGTCGCGGGATCGAAATGTGCCACCTTCGACGACGTCATAGACGGCAAAGCTGATGAAGAAAATGCACTAGTTGTACTCGACGATTCTCGTTTACTTGCTGCTGCCGACATTGCCGCTTCGCGTCGTCGTTCGAGACGACTCATCTTGAACGCGCTCGGCGTGGAAATCATTCCAATGTCCATGAGCGCCGCGCGCCGTTCTTCTTTGCTCTGTATGTGCGCCGGCACACTAGCGCGCATCTCATCGCTGACCTCAGTCGGCCACTCTTCAAGTAACGACGACGTATCGTGTTCGCGCACGTCCCGATCGAACATGTCGTGCAAATTCAACACGTCTCTGTCCCAGTAAATCCAACTCGTCAATAACCGCCGATAGCCTTGAAACGTCTTGCTCGTCTCTTTGGGCTTTGAAAGCACCACAATCTTCGGCATCGCACGCCTCGTTTGCGTCGAAGCACCGTGCCGAGGCTTGGCTCTCGGCTCACGCGAAGTCGTCGTCGTCGTCGTCGTCGCTGGCGGCGGCGCCTTCTCCGCCGGCGGCGCGAGCCTTCTGACGCCCACGAGTGCGTCGGGATACATCTCGCGCAACACTTTCTCCACCGCCGCCGCGCGGTCGCCCGCGACTTCGATGGTGTCGTGCGCCGTGCGCGTGCCGCCCGTGCCGAGTTTCTTTTTCAGCGCGCTCAAGAGCTCGTTGACGCCAGCGCCGCTCACGTTCGTCAGAATGGTTACTTTTTTGCCCATGGGTCGCTTCGCGACGCTAATGGCGAAGGAGCCCTTCTTCGTACCGCGTACGGTAAGCGCCATGATGGCCCGTGCGCGTTTAGCGACGACGTTCACGCGAGCGTTCGGTCGCGAGACATGGCGCGCGAGAGCGAGAGACTGAGGCAAAGGCGTGGGCGAGACGACTTCTTCAACAAGTCAGCAGAAATGAATACAAAGTGCTATACCGGCACCAGTACCGGTAAAACCTAAATATGCTATGCACAAATACGTATGTGAATGTCTGTCTATGTCTGTGTTCTAATCTGACGAGCCTTGCCTCGCCGCTCGTCGCCGCATGGAGCTCGCGAGCTCCGCCTTGCGTAGACGTATAGCCGTAGGCGTGACTTCGATGAGTTCGTCACTTTGCACGTAACCAATAGCCTCTTCAAGATTAATTACTTTCGGAGGCGCAAGACGGATGGTTTCGTCGTTGCCCGAAGCACGAATATTGGTGAGCTTTTTCTCCTTCGTCGGGTTGACTTCCAAATCGTTCTCGCGACTGTGTTCGCCAATGATCATCCCGGCGTACACCTCCGCTTGCGGTCCGATGAATAAAGTCCCGCGAGGCTCTAGCGCACCTAGCGCGTACGTTGTCGCGACGCCGCTCGTGGTACTGATTAACATACCTTTACGAACCTTTTCCATCGGCCCACGCGATGGGCCGTAAGAGTGAAACGCGCGCTGCATCAATCCAGTGCCCCGCGTATTGTTGATAAACTCTTGGCGAAATCCAATGAGCCCGCGAGATGGCGCCAGAAATACCAAACGCGTTCGGCCGCCTTCGCCTGCGTTCGGTTGCATGTCTATCATCTCCCCCTTGCGGTGCGACACGGCTTCAATAATCGCGCCGACATCCGCGTCGTCAACTTCTACGACGACTTCTTCGAGCGGCTCAGTCTTGCGCCCTTGCTCATCAACGCCATAAATCACGGCTGGTGGGGAAACCGACAACTCGAATCCCTCACGACGCATGGTTTCGATGAGGACACCGAGATGAAGCTCTCCGCGGCCTTGAACTTCGATTCTCTCGTCGCTCCCGCCTTTGATGCGCAACGCCACATCCGTCTCTGCTTCCGCCTTGAGCCGCGCTTCGATTTGTCTTCCCGTGAGCTGTTTTCCTTCTTTACCACTGAGGGCAGAGTCGTTGACCCCGAACGTCATGCTCAACGTCGGCGGATCAATCGGCGTCGACTCCAGAGGCTCCGTGACGTCCACCGAGCACAACGTATCCGTCACTGTCGCCTCGCCCAAACCAGCAATCGTCACAATGTCCCCACTCACGCACTCATCAATCGCCACGCGTGTCAAGCTCTTCGAGGTGAAAATCTTCGACACTCGCCCAACTTCGCGCACTTCCCCGGATTGTCGCTTCAAAGCGTGCACCCTGTCGCCGACTTTACACGACCCGTTCACCACGCGTCCCGTCACCACGCGCCCAAGAAATGGATCCCGATCAATCATACTCACAAGCATCGAAAACGGCTCATTCACTTCACCACTCGGCGCCGGTACGTGCTCGACGAGTAACTTTAACAGCGCTTCCATGCTTCCGCTTCCTTCGCGCACTTGTTTCTGGCACTCCTCCAGCGACGCGCTCGACGCCCCAGCTCGAGCGCTCGCATACGCCACCGGAAAATCCAACTGCTCGTCATCCGCCCCGAGCGACGCAAATAAATCAAACAATTGGCTCTCCACCGCATCGCACCCCGCTTTCGTCACCCCATCGCGATCGACTTTATTAATCACCACCACCGGCTTCAAGCCCTTCTTTAGCGCCTTTCCGAGCACAAACTTCGTCTGCGCCATCGCGCCTTCGCTCGCATCGACCAAGAGCACGCACCCATCCACCATGTCAAGCGCGCGTTCGACTTCACCGCCGAAATCCGCGTGTCCCGGAGTGTCCACGGCGTTGATGCGCGTCCCGCCGTACGCAAAGGTTGTATACTTTGCTTGAATGGTGATGCCGCGTTCGCGTTCGAGCGACTTGCTATCCATCGCTCGCTCCGCCGCGGGCGACGACGACGAGCGCTCGGTATCAGTCGCCATCAGTCGGTCCATGAGCGTGGTCTTGCCGTGATCGACGTGCGCGATGACGGCGACGTTTCGCGTGTTTGAGCTCGCGGCGGCGGTCGCCATCTTACGCACCGATGCCGCCGCCGCCGCCGCCGCCGCCGCCG
>JACLAB010013016.1_pt1 | contig 19497 bp, 10 predicted proteins | sample 8027921 | NCBI WGS metagenome assembly JACLAB01 (sample SAMN15725117, study PRJNA655200) | protist metagenome | isolation source: fluorescence activated cell sorting (FACS) single amplified genomes of... | place: USA: West Boothbay Harbor, Gulf of Maine | collected 2000-07-19 | reverse complement strand
AATCCACCATGCGCAGCGGCCGCGCCGTTGAACCACGCACCATGTGTCCCGCCCCCGTCGCGTCGTCGTACGCGTGGTCGAGAATTTTTAAAAACTCCTCAACTTGCTTGTATTTGTCCCGCTTGCTCGTCTTTATCGACCCATCCGCCGCCGCGACGCCCACGTGTTTCAAAAACGGATCACTCCCATCGAGCAATCGCGCCTTTTCCCGATCGTGACTTTGCGGTCCTATAACCACACTCGTTTTCGCTTCGCCATCGATTAAACGCATCGTCTTATCCCGAGACACAGTCGCGCGTTGTTTCTTGACGTTGACGGTGACGCTCCACGCGCCCGACGCGCGCTCCACGCGCCAGTGCTTATACCCACTCCCCAACGCTTCCTCGATCGCCTCTCGCGCACTGCTCGTAGAAGAGAGCTTCGAGTCTTTCCCATCATTCGCATTCTCGCCGCTACTGCCGCCGTCGTAGGCGTGATTACTCGTAAACGCTTGCCTCGCGTCGTAGCGCGTGCGTTGCAGCGCCGTCGCCCCGCGAATCGTCACCGCACGAAACTCCACGCGCCTATACTCCGCATCCTTCGCCGCACCCGTGAGCGTGACACGACCAAGCGTGCGTGCGTCGAGCATGGCGGCCAGCGTCGTCGATGCGACGTCAGTGAGGGCGTGCGTCCCGGGAACGAATGTGGCGGCTACTTCACCAACATTAATGTCATTCTCCTCCCGCGACGCCGCGCGCGCGCGGACGACGGCGCCGGTGTACGCGCGACCGCACGGCCCGCGCGCCGTGCCCACGGCCGACGCCGGCGGACGCGGCGGCGACGGCGCCGCGGCGCGCCGCGCGAGAGACGCCAGCAGGCGCGACATGATGTGACGGTATTCCTCGTCGCGCGACATCGAAAGCGATGTCGCGCGCGGCGACGGCGGCGGCGGCGCTCGTCGCGCGCGATATCGCGCATCGCGTGACGAGTCACGCGTTCGCGTCGTCCTCGACGTCGTTGCTGTCGTCGGCGTCGTCGTCGTTTGTGTTGGGATTGACGACGGCATCGGCATCGATCGCCACGACATCCGCGGCGCGTTCGCTGCGCACCGCCCGCAACGCCGGCGCGCGCGCGGCGATGCGCGCGTTCGCGACGCGCGCGATGGGTAAGCCGTCGACGCCGTCGACGCCGCCATCGTACGGCGTGGCGCACGTCGTGAAGGTGTGTCATGACTTGAGCAAGTTTCGTTTGAGCGTCTTCGTGACTTCGACCGCGGCGTGCGGGTACGCGCTCGGGAGCGACGGCTCGATCGACCTCGGCGGGCTCGCTGGAACGTGCGTAGGGACGATGTTGTGCAGTGCGAGCGCGAACACGCTGAATCAAATCATAGAGCGCGTGCCGGATTCTTTGATGCGGCGGACGTGGGCGCGGCCGTTGCCGAGCGGACGGTGCACGCCGGCGTTCGCGGGCGCGTTCGCGGTGGCGAGTGCGCTCGGTGGGGTTGGTGTGTTGCGCGCGACGACGAATGATACGACGGCGGCGTTAGGGGCGGGGAATATCTTCTTGTATGCCGGGGTGTACACGCCGTTGAAGCGGGTGCACTTTCTGAATACGTGGATAGGCGCGGTGGTGGGGGCGATACCGCCCCTGATGGGATGGGCCGCCGCCAATGCGCGGGGTACGCTCGATCCTGGGGCGTACGTACTCGCTTGGGCGTTGTATTTGTGGCAAATGCCGCACTTTATGGCCCTGGCGTACATGGGCAAGGATGATTATTTGAACGGCGGGTATCGCATGTTGTCGCACCCAATGTACGACAAAACAGGGCGGCGATTAGCAGGCGTCGCGGTGCGTAACGCGGTGGCGTTACTGCCGATTGGCGTTGTAGCTGTAGCTATGGGAGTTACGTCATCACCGTTTGCGTACGAGACGCTCGCGTTGGGGACGCCCATGGTGGCGGCGTCGATGGCGTTTTACGCCAAGCCATCCATCGTCGCCGCGCGAAGAATGTTTTTCGGCTCGTTGTTGTACTTGCCAGCGTTTCAAGTCCTGGCGTGCTTGCATAGAATTCCTAGGGATCAAAGCGTCGATATCTACGAGTCGTTGCGTCAGACGAGCGCGGCGTTTCCATGGCACTGCGTACCGTTTGCCGCCGCGAACGATTGGTCGCCCGAGCGCGAACGATTACGCGTATTTAGATCACGCGCACTCGGCCCGGCGCTTTCCGAAACATCTTACGCGCCTTTTCCATTTTTACCATTGCCAATACCATCGTGTCCGCACGATCGCGCGTACGCGCAAGGCAAGGATTGATTCAATAGCTCTTTTAATTTTAGTCTTCGTATCATCGTATTATCGAGGCTATGCGCGCGCGACGCGCACGCGCTTGTTGACAAACAAAAATCACTGCTACCCACGATTACTCGGCGCTTGATAATCCATGCGAATCGGTCGCCCCATGCACGGCGTCCCGTTCAACTTTGCCGCCGCTTCCAACGCCTCGTCGTCGGCGAAATCCGCGAAACCGACGCCACGGAATTCCCCCGTATCCTTATTCGTCAACCATCGCACCGTCGTCGGTTCAACCCCAGCATTATCCTTAAAAAACTTCCAAATCGCATCGTCGTCGATTTGGAAATTCAAATTGCCCATGAATAACGTGTAGCATCCAGGAGGTTTCTCCCCCATAGGCTTTGCCTCCGCCTTGCCTTGCGTCTTGCGTTGCTCCGCGCGCTCCTCCGCGGTGTTCCCTCGCTTCTCCCAAAACCGTATCGGCGTTTCTCGCGAGTGTATCACCCGTCCACTGGCTTTCACCGCCGCCGCCGCGCCTTCAGGCGTGGTGAATTCCACCACGCCCGCGCCTAAAAACTTCCCCGTCGCTTTTTCCTCAAACCAGTTGACGCTCGCAACCTCCCCACAATCCTTAAACGCCTCTTTCAGCGCCTTCTCATCAATCGTCCACGCCAAATTCCCCATGTACACGTGCGTGTTGGACGTCGGAAACGTCCCCGGCGCGGGAGCCGCGCCCGACGACGCCGACTTTGTCGTCCCATGCACCTTCAAGCCGCCATCATCGTCGTCGTGAACTTTCGGGCGCTTCTCGTCGCCGTTCGCGCCGCCGCCCTCGGCGTCGTCGCGCGATTTGCGCTTCTCCTTCTTTTCTTTCTTTTCCTTTTTCTCTTTTTTCGCCTTTTTGTCGCTCATGATGCGACGTCGACGACGAGCGCGCGCGCGCCTGATTGTGAAGACTTGACAGTCGCGCGCGCACATGAGCGCCTCGCGCGCGCGTGTCGTCGACGCGTGCGCCGCGTTCGAGCGCGCGATCGAAGGCGATGATGCGTGCGATGTCAAGCGCGCGCTCTCGTCCGTCGTGGACGCGACGTCGACGTCGCGAGTGGGCGTTGATGGTGAGGATGAAGATGTTCATCGAGTTGTGCTGTGCGTGCTCACTGTCGTCGAGCCGAGGTTTGGGTTGACGTTTAGCGCTCGCGAACGCGAGGAATTAATCTCTTCATGGTTTACCACGCGCGCCGAGCGGTCGTGCGCGTGGTTGAGCGTGGCTGTGCGCGCGTTAGTTGAGGCGGTGACGAGCGCGACGAGAGGTGAGGCGTCGACGGCGGATGCTCTGTCTCGCGCGCGCGAGCGAGAGCGTGAAGTCGTGGTAGAGACGAGTTTACGGTACTATATGGATTTAGTCGCACGCGGTGCGATGGCGCGGTTGGTGGCGTGTGAAGGCGCTGAACAAAGCGACGGGATTACGTCGTCGGCGGCGCGAGAGACGCGAGGAGTAATGTTGCGCGCGTTCGATGGCATCGGGCGACGATTTGTGGTGCCAAGGTATCCCACCCGTGTGATGTACGAATATGCGCTCGCGAGGCAGGTGTTGGAAGGGGCAGAGCTGGCGCCAGATGCGGCGGCGGAGACGGCGTGCCGTATGTGTCGGCGAGGCGCGTCTCTGTCTGTGGCGAAAGCGACGCTTCTCGCGCTCAGCTCGCGCATACAATCTTTAGATGACGATACTCGCATATCCATTGTTGAGCGGGATATCGTTCCAGGTTCACTACGATGGGCATCGATAATGATGAACTCGGCGAAGGATGCAAACACGGCGTGTCGATGGATTTCAGACGTCGTCTTTGTGGCGTGCGAGGACGATGGATCGTGTACGCATGGCTTTCGCACGTTAGATTTAGTTTTGCGCGTACTATTATGCGATAGATTCTGGGCATGTGACGTCACACGGCATGCGTTATGCGAGACTATGCTCTTGACAAAGGGGGTGCCGAGAGTCGCGCTCCCAGCGCTCTTGCGCGTGATTATCCTGTGCCCAATCAAGCACGGCTGCGGTGACGCGAAGCGAGTGATCGCTTTGTCGCATGAAAACATTAAAGCCGTGCTGGAGTCTTGGTCGAGCGCCGACTTTGTGCGGGGGGCGTCAGTGGAGTTGCAACGGCATCTCACTGCGAGCGTTCGAGCGCTGCTCGTTGTGATTCCCATCGACGAATGGAATATCATTCGTTGCAAACCAACGCAGATGATTTTACAAGGCGTCAGCGCGAGATTGGACTCGCCATCGGCGCGCGCGCGGAGACATGCGAGTAAAATCGCGCTAGAGCTGTCGCTCAAGGTTGACGCGAGCAAGCCGCTACGTCTCGTAGACGAAGCCGAAGCTGACGAGGGGAGTTCGGATGATGAGGCCGACTGGGAGCGCGACGCGCAAAAGATTGCGTTAAATGATGTTTTCGTCATCGAAGAACCAAACGAAGTCGTGGATGATGAAGAGACGCACGCCGAGCGACTTCCAGAGCAAGTCTTGGTGCCTGGATTTGAGATGAAAATAGAAGACGTCGACCCCAACGAAGTCGTCGACGTCTGGGGGGTCCGTAATCGCCGCGATGTTGATAGTGACACCGATGACTCTGATGGTGAGAGTATCGATGAATCGGACGACGAATTGGTGCCTTATGACATGGATAGCGATGATGACGAGACATTGAGGTCAAAAAATCCACGTAGCATCACAGAGGCGCGCATCGCTTCGCTGCCAAAACCTCAAACATTGCGTCAGTGCATCGGCGCTTTGCGGCAGAATCGGTCCGGGGACGCATCGACGCGCAAAACAGACATCGACTTGGCAGATGCGGCAGAAGGTGCGGTGCACTCGGTTGCAGAATTGGTATCGAATCAACCGCACGAACTCGCCGCCGTGGCTTCTGATCTCGCCGTTGCCGTCTTACACGCGCAACCTCCGACGCCGGATTCCGATCCGCTCGATCACGCTCGTCGGCAAGCATTGGCTGAGCTATTAATCACAACCCCAGGTTTAGTTGGTCCACCGCTGATTGCGCACGCGTTATCGGAAAAGTGTGACGCTTCGCACGTTATGGATACGTTGAGCGCGCTGGAAGTCGCCGTCCTTCGACTGTCTTCGCCACCGAATATAGGCACGAAATCGCTCGACGGCGCAAATGAGAAAGCCGTGCACACGATCGGCACGGAGCGCAGATTCGCACCGAAATCCATGGAGCGCCGGTCGAACGCCTCGAATGCAGCGGCGACGAAAGCCCATCTCATCGGCGAAAACTTTGCGGCTCCGCTGCTTCGAGCGGCGCACCTGCGTCTCGAACGACAGTCCGCACCAGGCTACACCCCCGACGGCTTGGACGCGACGGTAATGGGACAAATCCTCTACACCCTCGGCCAGTGCGCTCGTGGGGCGAAAAACGCCGTTGATGGGCCGCTCGTCGGCGAAGCGGTGCTCGATTTCGCTTGCGCGCCGGCGCTCACGAATTCCCGCGAGCCCCATCTTCGGCGCAGCGCTCTCGTCGCCGGTGCTCTCGTGGCGACATCCCTTGCTGACGTCCCTCTCGCCGTGGCGTACGCCGAAAACGCTCCACTCGCGCGCGCGCTTGAGCGTTTCTCAGCTCGAGCCGCCCAAGCGCACCGTTCCGACGTCGACGCCGACGCTCGTCGCGCCGCCATGTACGCCATCGCCGCGTGTGCCGATTGCACGTCGCGCGCGCGCGACGCCATGGAAAGGTTAGCATTTAGTACTCACACCGCCACCGACGACGCCGACGTTCTCGACGTTGTCGCTCGATAGCTCCCGGGGAATAGCAAAACATAAATCCACCAATCACAAACCAAGCACAACACCAATCACAAACCACTCCGCTGCGAAAGCCGCCAAAAACCACAGGCGCCGCGCCACAATTGCGCCGTCCAACGCGCGCGCACGCACCGACGCGACACACCCGCGCCTCCGCGCACGCACACGCGTCGATCTTGAATCGATCTCGCGCCCGAACGCGCGCCCATCGATCACTGCGCACGGCGACGAGCGTTGAACGAGCACGAGGGTCACCGAACGACGACGAAGGATTTTTTGAGACATGTCGAACGATAAGCGCACGCGTTTATTCCGCGTGCGGAAGACGATTCATAAGATGCTCGCGGCGCGCGGGTATTTAGTGAGCGCGAAGGAGCTCGAACGGGATGTGGAGTCGTTTACGGAGGATTTCGGGGATGAACCCAAACGGGAAACGCTCACGATCATGGCGCCGAAACGGGACGACCCGTCGGAGAACATCTTTGTGTTCTTTCCGGATGAGGAAAAGGTTGGGGTTAAAACAATTAAGGATTATGCAAAGCGCATGAAGGAGGAAAATGTGTTTCGAGCGATCATTGTTGTGCAGGCTTCGTTGACGCCGTTTGCGAAGCAATCGTTGTTGGAGTGCCAAACTCAAAAGTTTTACATTGAGCAGTTTCAAGAGACAGAGTTGTTGGTGAACATCGTGGATCATGTGTTAGTTCCCGAACATATTTTGTTGAACGATGAACAGAAAAAGACGTTGTTGGATCGGTACAAGGTGAAAGATACGCAGTTGCCTCGTATTCAGATGCACGACCCTATTGCGCGTTACTATGGAATGCGACGAGGTCAAGTGGTTCGCATCATTCGACCGAGTGAGACTGCCGGTCGATATGTCACGTACCGTTTGTGCGTTTAGTGCGTCTAAATAACTGTAATTAGAGATTTTCATCATTAGCAAATCTACGGTACTAGTAAATCTTCTAAAAACTATCAAATCCTCGACGAGCAGAGTCGCAGACGATGCGCAATTTTTCGAGCATGACGAAAGCGTCATCAAGCAAAATCTTCTCCTTCTCTTCTGGTGTCGCATCTGTTGGAGGAACCTGGAAGAATGGCAAACGCAGTGTGTTGAAACACGTGTGCGCTATCGGTAACGCTCTTTTATCATAGCGTGAAGGCGCCGGAAGAGCACCGATTGTGAACTGTTGCGTATTACCTAATAAACCACTCAAGTTGCGGAAGCCAGCCACTGGTGGGCGCTTTAGCCCGGTAGCAAACTCCAAAACCTGCATGAGTTCCTTTTGAGACGAAATTTCCAACGACTTCCAGAAGACTTGAACCGTATATGATTCAGAGAAGTTGTGCCAGTCATCCAACGTATCGTATTGAGTAAATTGTCTCCACTCTTTGATCGAAATGTTCTCCTTTCCAGCCAACAGTTCCGTAAACTCCTTTGGTGTGAAAAGTTTAGAGATTGCGTGAAGTGTATCAGATCCAATGATGCTTATCATGCCTGACACAAACTCGGAAATTTCTGCCAAGCATCTGCCGAAACATCTATTGTAAGCAAGCCATCGAACGTAGTGGAATCGATTTTCAATGGTCACCTTGACATCTGCACCGCCTTCCATATCCGTCGAGTATCCAGGCGGGTACATCTTCGTCGAAGGCGCCTGCGCCCTGTATTTGATGAGGTTGTTCAACAAGTCATAATGCTCCATAACGTGACCTATACCCCCCTGCCCGGCCGTAAAATCAAAAGTGTCTGTGAATGTAAGATCCAGCGCTTCGAGCTCCTCGGCCGTGGCGCCTAGAACTGACTTTTCTACCTGTTCGCACAACTCTGGGTCCAGTTTCCAAAACAAGTCGCGGAGAGCGAAATTAGGGCTACTCCACATCGTTTCAATATTTGCCTGTAAATTTAGTGTGGTTCTATCTGAGCTCTCAAAGCATCCCAATTCTTCGACGAAACGCACTTTGTCGATGCGCATCACAGCAAACATAAAAGCTTCTGAAAAGCGAATCGGTAAAATCTCGCCATGATACAGCGCTAAGCCGGCAATTTTCCCGAGCGCGTAGAAGTACTCTCGTGAAGCGCTAGGCTTCTCACTCAGTTGCATAATGTTAGGATGCGGATGTACCGTGGCTCCGTCGTAACTGATGAACAACGGCCAGTCCAGATTAGCTGCCTGCTCCCCTATGATGGTGAACCACTCACGCCGAACCCCCGCGCCTTCTCCAAGTTCATTTCTGAATTTCACTATCACACCGTGGAACGGCGGTAGATTCAATCCTTCATCTTCATTTACGCACAAACTACATACATGATCAAGAGGGTCTTTCCGCGGGGCGGAGACGTAGAGATCTGTTTGAAACCGCATCGTCGGATCATTTGGTGGGTTCGCCACGGGACCAAGAGAACCTCTGATTAATGATCTGACCATCATGGCGCGTTCAACACAATCACCTTGCGTAATTGGGCGCGGCAAATGGTTGGTATACGGATTCTTCCTCTTGTCGAGAAGAAACAGTATGTGCGCGCCTGCCGAGGCGTGATTGTTCCCGGACATCTCAACACCGCGCATCATGTCTCGAGCGAATTCCTCGATGGCTAGAATTCTATCTCGTTCTTTCCCATACAAGTCCTCGACGATTTCCTCACCGACATTCGTTAAACGGCTGAAAATCATCGCCGTCAGCTCGCTGGCAGCTTTCGCTGAGGCGAGAGTATATGTCTCGGTGTTTGATGGAGCGGATTCTGCCTTGATGAAATGTGTGCTGCGTCTAGAGCCGCTAAAGATACCAACCGTGGGGCAAAATATAGCAACGCTTGTTTGCAACATGCCTAACACAGCGCTCAGACTTGAGGGATCGGATCCTAGGTCAAAAATTTTGTGGGTAAGCTGCGCTTCATATGGGTTCTGCGGAAAACCAGCCAAACATTGGAGCGTTCGAAGACCGCGGTAGCAAACAGTCCACGTGGATTCTGACGCGCTGAGATGCGCTAATGACGCTATGGCGTTCTCAGTAACTAGTTCGTCTCCGATGGATGTGGGGCTCTTTTCGTCTATGCCGAGCAACAAGTGTCGCCATGGCCGTGAACTGCACAATTTTTCAATCAGTCCCAGCAAACCGAGCAACTGGGCACCCACTTCGGAGGGTGCATGTTCGCAACGATGTATGTGTACGCGAGATGCTACCTCGAGCGACTTTCGTGTCTCCTCGTTGAGCTCACAAACGTTACCCATTATGGCCTGCTCGCCAGTTAATAACCATAAATGATCCCTCGTGGGCGCCAAAGCGTGAACCATTCGTAAAAGATGGCGCTTGAAAAGTTTTGCTCTCGGATGGGAAATGAGACGTGCGGCGTACTTTGTGAAGCATTCCTTTGAACGAACGTCGATAGTAGGTAAACCGCTTTCCGAATTAAAGAGAAGTGCCACCAAACCATGAGTTATGTGCAACGCACTAGACAGCGGCGCACCGGTGTTGTCACACCAGTCGAGCCCGTCGATAAAGTACGACATCGCACTGGGGACGTGTTCCAGGAACAACTTAACGTCGTCTATCAAACAACGTACGAAAACTTGATACTGCAAGTAATGATCATGGCAAAGTTGGAGACCCCATAATTTCCATGGACCATCACCCGTCTTCATCATTTGAGCTCGAGCGGTCACTGGTTTCAACTTCATTTTACTCAAAACGAGTACCACGGCAGACAGTCTGTTGATAAAATTTACACTGTACGTCTTGTGTCGTCGCATTATGGAGTACTTTCCGCTATGCTCCTCGTCGAAATCTACCCAAGCGAAAAGCGATGCAAACGTAGACGCCGCTTGCGATGACACTTCGAGCAGTAACCGCGCGTGATTTGCGAGAGGCTTCAGCATTAGCTCATAATTCGAGTACTCGCGGTAAACATCGTCCAGCTGATCGGTCAAATGTAAGGGCGCAGATACACACGCACTCAAAATGTCGAGCACGCCGGGCGCGTTTGTAATTATCTTGAAGGCCGCAGCATCAAACACCGACGACTTGCTACAGGTGTTGACACCGTACTGTAGCGCGAAGCCTCCTTGAAAGCCAGCATACGCGGTATTCATGCCTCCTCTGAGTTCGCAGTCAAACACCAACACGGAGCTGAACACCTTGAGACAGGATACTGATAGCTTCAACTGCGCTCCCAATACTGCTGGGTCACCGACGTACTCTTCGGCGGCGGGATCTACTGCGTCTTGGACATTCCTGTTTCTCAATAAAGCTGCTTTTATCTTGCGCCAAACTTGGTGCGATGTGTCGCTGTCTTCCAACTTAGATCCTAGAAGCCTATCGTGCCTGGCAAACGGACTCGCCGCGTTGATGAGTAAAACACTCATCAAGTCTACCACTTCTGAAGACCGCCTGCACTGGCTACATCCCTTTGATTCTGGAGCTAAATAGAAGTCATGATTGAGAATGCGCACTAAAGTATTGAGAACTTCAAAGGCCATTCTCTGATCCATGTCGAACAGTTGCTCCCAAACACCATGTGGTTCAACAAACTCATTGAGAGCTTCGGTGAGCTCATTCATAACTCCGAGCACGCGTAAACGTTTCCGTTCGTACCGAGGTCGATGAGGACGCTCTGCAAGCAACTGGCTTATATGATTCAAAACAACCAGGTTGCGAGCCAACCATGTAATTATGTCTTCAACCCGTATCGCATCTGCTGGCATGTCGGTCAAGTTGTTGGAGGTAAAACTTGCAAGCAGCAACATGGTTATGAAACTCACTTTGTCATACCAAACACGGCGCAGAGTTTTGATCGCGCGTAACAGTTTCAACGACGAATCTTCAAACGTCGGTAACAAAAGCTCGAGCTCGGACCACGTAAACTTGTTGATACGAACAATTTCATATTTCGGTTTGAAACTTTCGTTTGTATCACCGATGAGCATTGAGAACTGATTGTAAAAATCCAGAAGCCCGTCGACTATATCTAGACGGAAACGGTCTAAGGAGCGTGGATTTTCAGAAGTATAAGCGATCCATTGCGGATCGACAAGTGGCAATGATAACTTCAAGTCTTCGCTACGCATTTTCGGTGCGAAATAATCTGCACCGGGCGCGATATTCAACGTAATAACAGTCGGCGCACCGTTACACGGGCCAATGCCCCACTGTTTCATGAAGTCCTCATTTCCGAAATGAGTGAACGGGTAAGAAACTTCACCGTTCTTCCAGTCCATATCGACAAAGCGCCTGAAAAGGGTACGTACCCTTTTCGTACGCAAGTGCATCGCGTACAACGCCAGTGCTGCATCGAGTTGATAATTGCTCATCGCGTCCTCACCGTTGATGAATTTGGCGAAACTTGCGCAGTCGAGGTTTCTCTCGTATGCAAAACCGTTTGCGTGTTGACGATTCAAACACTTTTTGACACGACGCATCACCGTTTGTTGTTCTTTCTTGAACGCATTCTTGGCAAATTCGAATGGCGTGTCAGGTCCGATGAAATACTCAGTTTCATACTGTGTATGCTTTCCCTTGCTTCGGCATAGCTCCTCGTATTTTGCCCTTGTGTATCCTTCGCTTGTCGCCTTCAGAAGATTACTGGAAATCGGTTTCGTCGCAATCGCTAATTGCAAGATGAACAACAACAGTTGAAATTTACCTTGACCAAGAAAGAAAGTATATCCACCATCCTCGGCAGAATTCTTGGTCAGCAACTCTCCGCTTTCCGCGTCAACGCAAAATATAAACTCGGCGTCGTTTTCGATCACGTCAAGCAGCACGGGCACGAGACGCAAAACCGGGTAATAACTGACAAAGTCAGCCTGGTACATGCAGCTGAGGATACCATCAAACAAAACTCGAATCGCCGCGCGTACATTTAATGATGCCGGCATTCCCAGTGAAAACCTTGATCTTGCCCACAAACAACGGTCGCGCAAAACTTTCAAAACAATCTCAACGCCGAGATGAACGACGACGCCCCTGGGCAACACCGCGTCGTCGTGAAACAATTCCATACCTTGAACGTAATCAGGCCAATGTGGTGCGTGCGCACCATATCTATCGTCAAATGGCCACGGCTCGGAAAATTTGCCTCCAAAGCCTCCATGCATGAGCAAAACGCCAATGTGTTTGCAAATATGTGCCACGGCTACGTCTGAAAGCGAATGACACAGTTTTGCGTCGTCGAACATGACATTGGAAATCTCACACACTGCCCCAGTGACGTCTTTAGAGTCGCCGATGTTCACACAGGAATGATCAAGAAGGTCAAAAAGAGATTTGATAAACAGCTCTCGTTTCTCATCATCCATCACCATCAGGTGGTTCGCAAAGACTTCGTTGAATTGACGGGCGTCAAGGACACGAACACAGCAGGGACAGTTTGGAGAACTAATTCTTCCGCTTCGAGTTGCGTTAATCGCTTGTTGTACAGCTTGTTGTACAGTCTCTTGATCGCCGTACGCAGTTCCCGTGAGCAATCGACGTAGGACGAACACTGCATTATAGACTTCCCTGGGTTCGACGTCGCGCCTGAGAGTTGAAATAGTACTCACGAGATTACTGCACGCCGTGCTCATCAAATTTAAGCCACTTGCACTCCGCATGATATTTTGTTGCACGGCAAACAAACCGGCATCACTGCGAATGATTTGTCGAAACATATCAGTTGTGTATGCCCGCATGTGCGTGCAGCGACGCAAATTTGACTCTGGCTCGTGTGGCTCGCGGTCTACTGGGTTGAGCTTGTGCAAGTCGTTGTACAGCCGGAGCACGATAGCCACGACGCACTTATCCGTCTGCAGATGACTGCTGTCTTCGTCGTCTTCCTCGTCCTTGTCCTCGTTCTTGTCTTTTGTGTGTTTGTAAAAACTTCGCCTGCAGCTTGGCCACTCATCATACTGCATCAAAATTGCGTGGGTAAACTCATACGCCGTGGCGTCGTGTCTTGTTGGCACGCTTCGCATGCGTCGCGCTAAATGATGGTAACCCTGTTCGTCAAGTCGCTCCACAGTGGCCTCGCTGTATGGCATTCTTGCGTGCGCTAGACTGTGCAAAACACGTAGTAAGGGCATGAGTACAGCCATGCCGACATGGCCAAATTCGCCAGCCACAACAGCTATGTCGGCAGGCACTGTAGCCATGGTAGCCATGTCCCAAGAGGAACATTCATTTACCTCTCTCACTATGCGCAAAACCATTCGTCGCCCAAACCCGTTGTAAAACTGCTGCACCTGTTCGAGCAGCGTACCGACGCCCCCATATCCATAGATCTTTTCATCCGCCTTGTACAGATAGTGTTTGCAGATTCGCTCCGAATTCATGAACAAATCGCCGCAATGTAGTATCCATCGCTGCGCCATCACCACCAGCGGCAACTCTTCGGATCGCACGTCTAGCTCATTCACGACCCTCATGAAAAACTTCTCCGCATACGGCCCGTAACGCTCGCTAAACTCATCACCAGACACCACCTTATCATCCATGAACCGTCGGTAAAATCTCGCATCAAACATCTCGACTGAGCCTTTGGTGCCACTCAATTGTACGTTTTCGCGCATTTCCTTCGCGAATCGCACAGCATCCGTCTCGTTCGTCATCGCCTCGCCCGAATACGCGTACCACTGCGCCAACGCGCAAGACCGACACTCATTCGCGGGGTTCGGGCAATTCGGGTCCGGGGCTGGCGCCGAGACCCACATGCACGACGTATCCTTACATCTTCGCCTCCCGGGCATCGCGCACGTATCCAAGATCACTTCATCATCGGCGCCCGTGTCATCGGTGACTGGGGACGCGCGCCGATCCGTCGAACGCCCACCCAGCGAGCTGTCGTGTCGTTCTTCATCGCCTCGTTCGTCGCGAGCCTCGCGTTCGACGCTCGCCATCTCCGCGCGTAACGCCGCGCTCGTGAACGCATCCGCAGCGCTCGACGACTCGGCGCGCGGCGGGCCCGTCCGGCGCTTCGTCATCGCGGCGCGCGCCCGACAAAGCCGTCGCCTCGTTGACTGCTAATGGTTGTGGATGACGAATGTGGTTCAATGTTTTAATGGCTATGCTATTCGCTATTCGATGCGCGCTCGCGCGATGGCGCTGAGTGCGGCATATATTTGCTTTAACGACCCGCGCGATGGCCGCGCGTCGGGGTGGGACTGGGCGATGCGGTGGAGCCGCGCGCGAACGGCGTCCTTGTCAACGATGTCGCGGCCGACCGCGTGGGTATCGTTTGCGAGGGATGCAGCGACGGCGATGGCGACGGCGTGGTCGACGCCGTCGTCGCACGTGATGCATGTGCGTTTTGTGCCGCGGAGAGCGGCGAAGATGTGCTCGAGGGCGGGTGGGACGGCGCGCTCGAGCGCGGCTCGATCGAGTTTGACTTTACGCGCGACAATGTGCGTAAATGAACATCCGGCGGTGGATGGTGGCGTCTTTACCACGCATTCACCGACGTGGATGAAGACATCTGCGAGAGTGTGTACGTCTGCGCGATCGTACACCGCGATGGACGCAATGGCGCAATCGCCGAGTCCGCAGTCGTGGCTCAAGCGACGAATCGCGCCGTCGCGGATGCGCCCGTCGGCGGCGTTCATCGCGCTCGCGACGCTCGCATCTTGGTCGCACCCTTTTGCGGACAATCGCGCGCGTGGATCCATCATACCGGGTGTCGCGATAGTTCCATCGACGATGCGCGCGATGAAACTCGCGACATCACGCTCGGGCATGCCGAGCAACGCGTCGACGTGCGCGTCGAAGAGCTGAGGCGTTAAACCGCGCGCCCAGCTTTCTTCATCGTCGCCCGCGCCAGGAATGTACGCAAAGCTCTGACCATTGATTCCAACTCGTCTTTCACCGCGCCAGTGCAGCGGTGCACTCGCGGTGAGCAAGATGAGCGGGGTGAAATCAATCGCGTCGACGTCAACGATTGGACATTCGTCGCGGCTGGCCCAGACGCATCGAAACGGCTTCCTCAATATCGCCGCCAACGGTCGCACGTCGTACTTGACCGCCTCAAAACTCGCCATGAAAGAATCTACGCGCGCGCGTATACTATTTTTCTCGTTATCGCTAATCCAATGCGGCAAAAACGGACCATCTTTTGCGGGAGACATCCACGCCGACGCGTCCTCCGGCGACAACGTCGCCGCGCACGCTCGATTGAATACATCCGCCCAAATTGGCACCGTCTTCGCCAACGCGTCGGGAAACCGCTTGACATTACTCCCCGTCGCGTCCACGATCACGCATCCACCGCGTGATGCCGCCTCGAGCGCCACGTGCGCGTTTAATCGCGTCGACGAAAAGCTCCAATTGTTACAGTGTCCGTCGGTGCTCTTAAAATAACACCCCTGCGCGTGCGCCGGCGCGTACCACGTCCCCGCGCGCGCGTTAGCAAACATGGGAAATGTCGCAAACGTTCCCGTCGCGCGCTCGCGCACGAATTCCCGGTCGACGGCGATGGAATGGAGCCTATGAAACGCGCCCGCGCTGGTGTGCTTTTTCAGCGCGCGCGCGGTGGCGTAGATGCTCGGCGCGAGCGACGCGTTGATGGCGTCGTCGGAAAGCGCGGCGAATGCGCGCGCATCGACGTCGTCGTCCGAGTGCGACGACGACGCCGTGAGGTCGTCGTCGTCGTCGTCAGCGGACGACTCGCGCCAGTCCATTGACTTTTTGAGTGCCGGCTGCGGCGTCGCGCACTGACGCCATTTCACCCCTCGCCCGCGATCGTCGCCCGCGCACGCGTCGGAGGAAACGCCGCAGACGATGACCACAGATGCGCTGCCGTCGACGTCAGCGCCGATGACCGCCACTGGGCGCGTGGGCGACGTCGTGCCCGCGGCGGAGGAGACGCGCATCGGGCATCTTATTCGCGCATTCTTCAACGCGCAAGACGCTCGGTCGAGGACGTATGAACGATGGAACGCGGCGTACGGTGAAGTGTTAGCTGGTGCAACTGATGAGCAGTCGTTTGTCGGCGTGACGACGGCGGTGACGGAGGAGATGAAGAAGATTAGCGAAGAGGTGCGCGGAGCGTCGCGCGCGACGCGCCACGCCGCGAGGCAACCTACATCGATCGATCGACAGTGACTAACGACATCGCTCGCGTCGCGCAACATCGTGATATAGATTTTATCCATAGAAGAAGCGCTCAAGCGCGAAGAGCGAGCGTCGGCGGCGATGTTGATTCGCGTCGTGCAACAAAACGAACGCGTCCGGCTCGAGATGACGTGCGCGTTACAAGTGCTGAAACGCGCGGCATCTAGAAAGGCTTGGGCGTGGCAAATTGCGGACGAAGATGCATCGACTTCTGCTGGCGATGATGCCAAATCGTCGTTGACGCCATCGTGGGCGCGAACGACGCATGCCGATGGATCGACGTCGGAGGCGTGTCCGGTGGGCTGCGCGTGCGCCGCCTCCGCCTCCGCCCCGGAACCGACAGAGGAAGAGTATGTCAACGCCGTTAGCGAGGCGACGCAGACGTTAGAAAGTGCGTTTAGAGAAATCAACGACGCCATCGAGGAGTTGAGGTACGAGCTTGAAGACGTAGATGACGATGACGCCTAGTTCAAGGCGCGAGCGATAGAGACGAATAGTGCAATGAAATTAATAAATGGGTGTCATTAACAAGACCGCTAGCGAGACTCTAGGGTAAGCATGCAAAGGCGAGCTTACTTGATGGAGCACTTAGCGCCGCCTTCTTCCAAGGCCTTCTTGGCTTCTTCGACTTCACCCTTGGTCTTGCCCGCGAGGATGGTGAACGGCACGTTCGTGACGGCATCCTTCGCTTCCTTCAAACCCAAATCCGTGAGGCCACGCACAACCTTAATGATCGCAATGCGCTTGTCGGCATCGACAGCATCGATGACCAAGTCGAATTCAGTCTTTTCTTCAGCAGCTTCGGCAGCCGGGCCAGCAGCAGCCATCATCATGCCACCCGCCGGAGCGGAGGCGTCGACGCCGAAAACTTCTTCAATTTGCTTGACGAGCTCGGACGCTTCGAGGAGCTACGCGATACGGAAAACACACACAAAAGCACACACGTCAGTCATACATTCATACGCGCACACATATACACACACGCACGCGCCACCGCGTCTGCGCCCGAGACGCGCGCGCGACGGTTGGGCGTTCGCGCGAAACCCCCCTCAGGGTTTCCACCGCTAGGGTCACGCCGCGCCCGCGCGCTCGGACCCATCGACGCGCACCGCGTCGCCAACCGCGCGCCGCGCCCGCCCCGCGCGCGCGCAAACCGCGCACATAAAATACATCTCACGCATTCCACGCTCGGCGCCGCACCACCGCGCACGCGCGCGCGCCAACGTCGCGCGACAGATCGCGTTATCGCCATCATCGCATCGCGGCGTCGCATCGCGATGCGCGCGCGCGACACAGAATGCATTCGCGTACGTACCGTGAGCGTCTTCATCTCTTCGATGATGGCGTCAGTCTTCGCGGACGCGAGGACGACAGACGTGCGCGCCGCTTGCGTCGGGCGAGCGACAGATTTCTACGACGACGAATACGCGACGCGCGGTCAGTCTCGGGGTATGGGTCAAATCGCCATCGCGTCATCCTCTCTCGAACGCGCCGCGCGCGCGCGCCCCCCGCATCGCGCCGCGCGCGCGCGCACGGGTGCCTCAAAATTTCCCCCACGCGCGTCCTCGCGCGCGTCACCCGCGCACGCGTCGCCCGACGCGCGCGCCACGCCGAGACCCTCTCGCCGCGCGAAGACCCTCGGCTGCGACGTCACAGCCGTCAGGGCATCGGCGCGCCATCCATCCTCCGCACTTTCGTCCCCGTCGCGAACGACGTACGTACCTTGGAAACCTTGGTGGCGAACGCCGGGGAGGCGACGACGCGAGCGGCGGTGGCGGAGATCGTGAAGGACATCGTGTGAAACGGAGTTGCGCGTGCAGAGGCGTGGAGTGATGCGTCGGGCGCAGCGGCGGTCGGAAGAGGGGGCGACCGCGCGAGGGGGGTGTTCGGACATCCGGCGTGTTCGATGCTATGTACGTACTACAGTACCACTGGTATGTGGGTAGTTTTGGGTGCTATGTATGGTAAAGGTTTTTTTTATGGTACATGACACACGACGCGCGACGGCGATCTAGTCTTTTTTCGCCCCGCGTATGGGGTGTTTCGGCACCGCGCCGCGCTCGAGGTCGGCGGCCGCGCCGATGTGGCTGTGGCTCGACGGGCGCGCGTCGTCGTCGTCGTCGTCGAGTTCGTCAAAGGCGGTGATGCGCGCGATGCGCGCGATGCGCTGGCGGTGCGCGCGGTGGGTGAGGAGTGCGCCCGCGCACGCGCACGCGGCGAGGGCGGTGGTGAGGATTCGGTGCGCGGTGGAGGCGGCGGCGTCGGGGCGCGACGCGCGGAATCGAACGTCGGCGGCGTCGGCGGGGTCGTCGGGGTCGTCGGCGTCGGTGATGTGCGTGCGCACGCCGAGCTCATGGGATTTAGGGTCGTTTGACCCGAGCCAGAATCGGCGGTAGTTATCAGACGAGCCGGATGTCGTGGACGCGATGTGTACCGTGAGTCCGGGGCCCCACGCGTCGGTGCCTCCATTTTTGCTGGATTGCACGGCGACGACGTGCGGGGTGGTCATGTCGCTCGGCAACGCCCATGCGTATACGTTTGGTGGCGTGGAAATCAATGCGCGCGCTGTTGACGCCTCGGGCCAAAATAGACGCACGAGGTGCGCTCGTCCGTCGCCGTCTCGTCTCCAGCACAAGGCGTAGTATCCACGCAAGCCTTCGATGGAGCTCGCCATGTACGTCAACCCGTACACTTTGCCGTATTCGCTCAAGTCAATTGGGTCTAGCGTGCGAACGCCACTCGATGCGCCAAAAAGGACGACGGTGGCATTTTCGCGATTGGCCAAGGCAATTTCACCTCGGCTCGGCGCGTACGCCAATTGGTGCGCGACGCTCACGTCGGAGGCTAATCCGCGGAAATCGAAATCGCCCGCGTACTCACCGTTGGCGTCAAATCTCGCAATACGTTGGTTACAGTACCCATCGGCGACGACGAAAGAGCCGTCTTCAAGAACGAGAACGTCTGCCGGCGCGCAAAAGCCTCGCGCGCCGTTCGCCTTGACGCCTCTGGACCCAAACGCGCGAATGAGCTCACCGTCGGCGGTGTAGTGAAACACTTGATGCAAGGCGGTGTCTGTGAGCCACATCGATCCATCGGGAGCGATTCGCAATCCATGTGGCATCACAAACGCATTCGCCCCGAAAGACTTGTCGACTTTGCCTGTGTACAAATCGACACGGACGACCGTTTTCGCCGCAATCGTCTTCATAGTCTTCGACGGATCCTCTCCATTTTCCCACACGTTCGGTCCACGGTGGAACATCCACACGTAGGAACCGTCATTCGTAGCCTGTATACCCCCGACGCCACCCATAGCGGGCCATGATTTCTTT
>JACLAB010010436.1_pt1 | contig 19504 bp, 15 predicted proteins | sample 8027921 | NCBI WGS metagenome assembly JACLAB01 (sample SAMN15725117, study PRJNA655200) | protist metagenome | isolation source: fluorescence activated cell sorting (FACS) single amplified genomes of... | place: USA: West Boothbay Harbor, Gulf of Maine | collected 2000-07-19 | reverse complement strand
GGCGGAGGAACGTCGTGACGCTATGGTTGGACAATTACGATGCTTGAACGCCCTCGCAGAGTGGGAAGAGATACAGAGCATCTACGATGCGGGGAGTCAAGCGCGCGTTGATTGGGATGGATACCTAAACGATGTCACGGCGATCGCTGCGAAAGCTGCCTGGCACCTCGGCGACTGGGAGCAGATGGACGACTGCACTAATCTTCTGGCTTTGTGCCAACGGGACGGAAATAGACGGCCAACCGCCGATCGCATCGAATCCATCAGCAAACACCAAGTTAGCGTCGTGCAAAGTACCGACTGCGACTTTTATCGTTCAATTTTGGCTGTTCGTCGAGGTGATCAGGATGAGGCGAGGCAATTTTTGGCGTCGGCTAGGGAGTCTCTCGGTACAGAATTGGCCGCTCTCGTGAGCGAATCCTACGACCGGTCGTACGGCGCACTCATACGCGCGCAACAATTGACTGAGCTTGAAGAAGTCATCGAGTACGCACAACTCATGGCCATCGCTTCTTCTGATCCTGCCGCTTCTAGTCGGCAGGGAGTCATCCGAAAAATGTGGAGGGACAGAATTTACTTGATCAAGCGCGACGTGCAAGTCTGGCAAGCTGTGCTGCAAGTACGATCTCTCGTTCTGCCAATGTCCGATGAGACCGACATTTGGCTCAAGTTTGCGTCGTTGAACAGAAACCAGGGACGCGATAGACAGTCACGCCGAACGCTGCTACGACTACTCGAATACGATCCAGCCTTATGTTCGGAAGGCACACCAGGCTACGGCGCGGGATCCGGTCGACCAAAAGTGATGTTCGCTTACGTGAAACATCTTTGGCATACTGGTCAGAAGAAACAGGCTTTCATGCGGTTACAATCGCTTGCTCACGAGCTACGAGAGCAATCAGAGCAGATCACATCGAGTGGTCAACCACAAACGGAAGACCACGAAAAGATAGTCGCACAAGCATTTTTGAAGCTTGGGAAATGGCGTTGGGCTCTGGCTGACGGTATGAATGAAGAGACACTCACCGATGTCCTGATGGCTTTCCGCACGGCAACAATGACAAATCGACAATGGGCCAAAGCATGGCATCATTGGGCGCTTTTCAACGCGACTGCGATGGAGCACTACAACCGACAAGCATCAAATCGAGACAACGGCACGAGCGAAGACGCCATGAGGCACGTCGCGCCAGCAATCAGTGGATTCTTCCGATCCATCGCTCTCGATGGCTCACAAAACGGAAACCAAGGTAGATCCCTCCAAGATATTCTGCGTCTACTGACGTTATGGTTCAACCACGGGGCTATGCCCGAAGTTGAAGCGGCGCTCATTGAGGGTTTTGGACACGTCAACATTGACATGTGGCTCGCTGTCATTCCGCAAATTGTGGCTCGAATTCACACCCACGTTCTCCCAGTGCGAAGTTTGATCTACCAATTGCTCGTCAGAGTAGGTAGACAGCATCCGCAAGCAGTGTTGTATCCATTGCTCGTCGCTTGCAAGAGCCAAAGTACGTCTAGACGCGTCGCGGCGCTCGCCATCTTGGACAATGTTCGACAACACAGCGCGCTTCTCGTCGAGCAAGCGCAAGTGGTTTCCTTGGAACTCATCCGAGTCGCCATCGTGTGGCATGAAGCATGGCACGAAGCTCTGGAAGAAGCCTCACGGTTGTACTTCGGTGAGCAGAATGTGGAAGGCATGATGGCAGTGCTGACGCCTTTGCATCACATTTTGGAGAGGCAAGGCGCCGAGACTTTACAAGAGATGGGATTCGTGCAAAACTATGGTCGCGAACTACAGGAAGCACACGATCTCTGCCGTAAGTACCGGAAGAGCGGGCGAGAAGAAGAGCTCAACCAAGCTTGGGATCTTTACTACCACGTCTTCAAGCTCATCAATAAACAATTGCCGACGTTGACCACTCTCGAGCTGCAGTACGTATCTCCGCGCTTGCTAAATGCGCGAGACCTCGAGCTGTGCGTGCCAGGTAATTACATACCGGGCCAGGTCGAGCAAGCACGTATTCGAGCCTTCGCGCCGACGATGCACGTCATCGCCTCGAAGCAAAGACCGAGGCGGCTACAGATCCATGGCTCTGACGGCAAGGACTACGGTTACCTCCTGAAGGGCCATGAAGATTTGAGACAAGACGAGCGCGTCATGCAACTGTTTGGTTTGGTGAACACTCTTCTGAATAGTGAAATGGCTACCGCTCAACGGGATCTGGGCATTGCTCGCTACGCTGTCGTCCCGCTTTCGCCGAATAGCGGCTTGATTGGCTGGGTTCCAAACTGCGATACTTTGCACGCGCTCATTCGCGAGTACAGAGATGCGCACAAAGTTCCTCTCAACCTGGAGCACAGGATGATGTTAGCCATGGCTCCGGATTACGACCACTTGCCGCTCGTTAACAAGGTGGAGATCTTCCAGCACGCGCTCGAAAATACGTCGGGAAGTGACCTCGCTCGCGTTCTTTGGCTCAAGAGTCGCAGTAGCGAACAGTGGCTCGAGCGCAGAACGACGTACACGAGATCCCTGGCGGTGATGTCTATGGTCGGCTATTTGCTCGGTCTCGGTGATCGTCACCCGTCCAACCTGATGGTGGATCGCTATAGCGGTAAAGTGCTTCACATCGATTTCGGTGACTGCTTTGAGGCTTCCATGTACCGAGAAAAGTTCCCTGAAAAGGTGCCGTTCCGTCTAACGCGCATGCTCGTGCGTGCCATGGAGGTGAGCGGTATCGAAGGCAACTTCCGAAGCACGTGCGAAAGCGTCATCACCGTGTTGAGAGATAACAAAGACTCCGTTATGGCGATGTTAGAAGCGTTCGTACACGACCCTTTGATCAACTGGCGTCTTTTGACGAACAAGGCTACAGTGCCGATCAATGCAGAGGCAGCTGAGGCGGTGAGTCCTCAATCGACGACGCCGTCCGCGTCACCGCGTCCATCGAGCACTTCGCTAAAGAACAGCGATATGATCGACACCCCTACGGGTCCAATTCCCCCATCAACATCTGTCGTGGGCGTTGAAGCGACTCACGCCATGGCGACTTACGGTGGTGTGCACGACGAGGGACCGCTACCGGGAGCCGTACCGCAACTGTTGAGGCGTACTGATTTGGTTAATGCCATAGAGACGTACGGTATGGAGGATGAGACGAACGAAGCGCTCAACGAAAGAGCAGTGAGCGTTATGCAGCGCATGAGCGCAAAGCTCACTGGACGAGACGGCGAACATCATCACGTGGATTCCATGTTGCCAGATTCCGTCGAGGTGCAAGTGCAACGTTTGATTGTGGAGGCGACAAGCGCCGAGAATTTGAGTGTTTCTTATGTCGGCTGGTGTCCGTGGTGGTAACGGCCTCGGAAGAAGATACTCATCATTAGAAAATTGGGAGATTCGATTCTTCTTGTACAATACAATTGATACTACTTCATACGAACACTCGTTTCGCTTACGCTCAGATTTCTAATCGGCCGTTGACGTTGGCGTTTCCTTCAACTTTTTGATCGACGCTTCGTCGCGGGGATGTTTTCGATATCGACATCATGTTAGACAGCGACGGAGCTGGGGGTGGTGTCCACGGAGATGAAGGCGACCCTCTCTCACCAGCTACGCGCTTTACGATGGGGACTTGCGTCACTTCGCCTTCGTCCTCATCGCCGCCTCGCTTGGCTTCCCACGGCTTGCCCGGTCTAGAGCCACTCGATCTAGGAATGGATGCGTTCGGGTTCGGAGGCGCGTCATCGATATCCTTGATACCCGGTGGTGTTTGACCATTTTCGATCATTTGCAGTATGTCCATAAAGTTCGATGGATGCGGCGGATCGTCGAGAGTTTGCTTGCCGTTCATCCTCGGCGAGTCACCGACGGAGACTTGTGAAGACGTCTCTCGAACTGCGTTGTTGAGCGTAAACTCATCCGACGCCGCCGGATGCTGACGTGATGGTTTCGGTGGAGAGTACACCAAGCTCTCCCCAGACTCACTCCCTTGCGGACTCGTCGCCAGCGGCCACTCTCTCAGCTTTGAGGATTCCGCTTCGCGTGAGAGGTACGATTTCGGACTCGTCGCGTCTCTCGCTGCCAACTCGGTGTGCAACGTCTCCTTCAACTCACGCATCTCAGCCTTGAGCTCCGCCTCCAAAAGTTTCTTCACATCGCTAATACTCTCGCGAAGCGTCGTCGAAACCTCTAGCTTAATCTCCTCGCGCAAAGACTTGGCTTCCTCAGTCGCTCGCTCGGCTCGCTCGGCGGCGCGCTCCGCCGCTCGTGCCACTGCGAAACTCTCCGGCGTCGCCGCGATAGACTCCCCAGGACTCACCAACGTCATAGTTGCATCGGGAATCACCTCGACATCCCGTCCATTGTCTGTCGTCTTCTTCTTGTTCGCCGACGCTCTGTCCGCCAGCCGGTCCGCCGCTCGCTCTAACGCCGAGCGCGCGCTCGGATACGCCAAGTACGCCGCTCCTGAAACCGCCGCCAGACGCGCCAACGACCCGAAGAACCCATACGACGACGATGACGACGACGACGACGGTTTCGTCACCATCATCACACCACCCCGATTTCCATCGAACGTCGCCGCCGCGTTCGTCGCCGTCGACCCACCGCTCTCCCCGACTCGTCGAAACGCTTCATCGATCTCCTCCTTTGTCAAACCTTTCCCTTCCAAAAACCCACGTTTCGCCGAGACATCGCTCGATTCCCGCACGTTTGGGTGGCGCAAAAAGCTCGTCGCGTTCTCAATCTCGGATTCCCGCATCGTCCCGTCGCCGCGTCGCCGCTTCTGACGTCTCGTCCATCCGTTCAGGCGCACGACCAGCCGTCGTCTCGATTATTCAAAACAACAAAACTTTCAGTAAAGAGACTCAAAAACATCCTGAGTACGCATCTACATAATGTACATAAACGTAATAAACCCTCTACGAGACGAACAAGAAACGTCGATGGATTTCGGATGTCACCCATATTTTTTAAATGCACATTCCACGGTTCAAAAACCAGGAAATAACATGGGGGCTCACCTCAATCCTATTTTTGTGTGTGTGTGTTTTTGTTTTTGTTTTTGAAAGCCACGTGTATGTGTAAATACAGTGTAGGGTTTTGGATCCAGGGTAACAGCGAGGAGGAGGGAAGAGGCGCGTCGCGACGACGACGACGACGACGCGCGACGAACGCGGCGTCGACGGCCGACCGGCAGAGCGCGACGCGACTCGCGAGCGACGGTGTGAACGCGCGATTGATCGATCCCACGCGCTCGCGCGACAGTCATGCGGTGCGGAACGATGCACGCGACGACGACGACGACCAAGGCTACGCATGGACGAACGAAGCCGACCCGCGGCGGCGCTCGACGCGGTGTGGTGACGATGATGCGCGCTACGCCGACGGCGAAACGCGTCGTGCGATCGGTGACGTCGAAGAAGACGCGGACGGGGGTTGCGAGCGCGGCGGAAGCGACGAACGGCGGCGAAAACGGAGCGGACGCGGCGGTGGTGCGGGCGCCGAGACCGGCGTACGTGCCCGGGGTGATCTCGGACCCAAACTACGTGCGCGTGTTCGATACGACGCTGCGGGACGGTGAACAAAGCCCGGGGGCGACGCTGACGAGTAAGGAGAAGCTCGATATCGCGACGAATTTGGCCAAGCTTGGGGTGGATATCATCGAGGCTGGGTTCCCGATTGCGAGCCCGGATGACTTGGAGGCCGTTCGAGGCATCGCGAAAAAGGTGGGTAACGAGGTGTACGAGGACGGATACGTGCCCGTGATCTGCGGTTTGTCTCGGGCGAACAAGAAGGACATCGACGCCGCCTGGGAAGGGGTTCGTCACGCGTTGAGACCGAGAATTCACACCTTCATCGCGACGTCGCCGATTCACATGGAGAGCAAGTTGAGAAAAACCCCGGATGAGGTTGTGCAAATCGCCGTGGACGCCGTCAAGTACGCGCGATCCCTCGGTTGCGAAGACATTGAGTTCTCCCCGGAAGACGCGGGTAGATCCGAACCGGAATTCTTGTACAGAATTTTGGGCGCGGTTATCGAAGCGGGTGCGACGACGGTGAACATTCCGGACACCGTCGGCTTTTGCTTGCCGGATGAGTTTGGCGCGCTCATCGCGGGTATCAAGGCGAACGTGAAGGGCATCGACAACGCTGTCATCTCCACGCATTGCCAAAACGATTTAGGTTTGTCCACGGCCAACTCCTTGGCCGGTGTCGCCAACGGGGCGCGCCAAGTCGAATGTACCATCAATGGCATTGGCGAGCGCGCGGGTAACGCATCCTTGGAGGAGGTTGCCATGTCCATCTTCATGCGTGGGCAGTCGCGATTGGGCGGGGCGTACACGGGTATCAACCCGATTTACATTTATCCGACGTCGCAAATGGTGAAGAACTTTAGCGGTATGGCGATCCAGCCTCATAAGGCGATTGTCGGCGCCAACGCCTTTGCGCACGAATCCGGTATCCACCAAGACGGCATGTTGAAGAACAAGCTCACTTACGAGATTATCGCTCCGGAGACGATTGGTTATTTCCGTGGTGAGGACGAATGCGGTGTGGTTATGGGTAAGCACTCTGGTCGCCATGCCTTGTCGTCCAAGCTCAAGTCTTTGGGGATCCCTATGGAGGGCGCCGCTTTGGATGAAGTTTTCGCTCGCTTCAAGCTCGTCGCGGAGACGAAGCTTGGTGGGGTCAACGACGACGAGTTGTTGGCCATCGTGCGTGATGGCGAGTCTGTTCAAGACCCGGCGTGGTCCTTGGAATCTGTGCAAGTCGTCTGCGGCACCATGGGTCTCCCGACGGCGACCGTCAAGATGCTCTCCAAGGATGGCACAGCGCACATTTCCGCCGTCGTCGGTACGGGTCCAGTCGACGCCGCTTTCAAGGCGATCGATGCTCTCGTCGGCTTGGATGTCGTCTTGACCGAGTACAGAGTGACCGCAGTGACCAAGGGTATCAACTCCTTGGCTGAGACTACGATTACGATCAAGCCGAGAGAGGGTGCGGAGCAAAAGCTCGGCGCCGAGGTCTTCAAGACCAACTTGCAAACGGGTGAAACCGCCGTGCGCTCCTTCACTGCCACCGGTGCCGACACCGATATTGTTGTTTCGTCCGCGCGCGCATACGTCATTGCGCTGAACCGCATGGTCGAGTACGTTGCCAAGTCTGGCAAGTACACCAGCCTGCCCCCGCAAGCCGTCTCTCGCTAAACGCCGACGAGCATCGACACCTAGCCAGTCGCAAGCCAACTACTAGTAGGACAGAATATATCAATAATTATATACCGTCGTTTCTTTCATCATCGTCTCTCGCTCACGCCGTAAACCGAGTACACGATCGAACGAACGAACGAAAATGTCCCGGCAGCCGTGTATTCGCCCTAAAACTCTTCACCAGCTCCCCAGCGGCTGTGAACCGCGATCGTCACAACCACGCTCGCTGCAGTGCTGCGGAGATGTCTACGTACGTCTACGTCGACACGGACGGCACGAATGACCGCAAGGCTGTTCAACGTCGCACTGTGGACTACACAGCGACGACGGTGCGTTACGTCGAGGAGCGCGTGTACGCCAAAGATCCATGGAACTCGCCGCATCCACGTCCGCTTCCCGGCGCGCTCTTAGACTTCATGCCGCCGGTTGCATACCCACACCTGCCGGCGTCGTCGTTCGCCACAAAGTTTGTCCACGTCTCGAGCAATAAAATCAGAACGAGCGTGAACAAGGTGATGTTCATGCCGGACGGAAGGCGGTTGCTCACGTGTTCTCAAAATGGCGAATTCACGCTTTGGAATGGAATGTCGTTCAACTTTGAAACCATTCTTCAAGCGCACAACGGGCCGATTCGATGCGCGACGTTTAGTAATAACGATAATTGGTTACTCACTGGGGATGATGAAGGGAACGTCAAGTACTTTCAGACGACATTTAACAACTTGAGGTCGTTTCAGGTGCACAAGGAACCGGTGACGGACATCTCGTTTGCGCGTTCGGATCTCAAATTCGCGACGGCGAGCGACGACGCGACGGTTAGGATTGTAGATTTCGCTCGCGCAGAGACGGAGCACACGCTGAGCGGGCACACGGGGGATGTGAAGACGGCGCAGTGGCATCCTTACCTCGGACTCGTCGCGTCTGGAGGCAAGGATGGCGCGGTGAAACTCTGGGACGCCAAGAGCGGCCACTGCGCGACGACAATGCACGGGCACAAGAATGCGGTGACGTGCTCGCAGTGGAACAAGAATGGAAACTGGCTCGTGACCGGGTCGAAGGATCAAACGCTCAAGGTTTGGGATTTGAGAATGTTAAAGGAAATTGGCACGTACAGAGGTCACGGCAAGGATGTCACCGAGGTTGTTTGGCATCCAGTGCACGAAGCCTTGTTCACCTCGGGCGCGTTCGACGGCTCCATCAACTATTGGCTCGTGGGTGCCGGCGAGGCCCCGCACGCCGAAATCAAGGGTGGTCACGAAATGGCCATTTTGAGCTTGGCGTGGCACCCCTCGGGGCACATTCTCGTCAGCGGTTCCATGGACAACACGACAAAATTCTGGTGTCGCAACCGACCTGGGGAGGTTGCGCGCGACACAGCCGCCGGACGTCAACCCGCCGGTGGCGCTGTCGAGGCTGTGATCCCGACAACCGTGCCCAAACCGAGCGCTCCACCTGGTTTACCGCCGGGACTCAATCAAATGGGTGCCAAGCGCTCTCGACCGCCGCCGCCGGCGCCGCCATCCGGCGCGCCGTCCAGAAGTCGCGCTCCCCCACCAGCACCGCCTCCTGGCGCGCCCAGAGGCGCTCCACCATCTGGACGAGGCGTATCTAGAAGTGGTCCACCACCACCCGCACCCCCTCGCGGCGCACCTCCTCCCAGAGGGTCCGCTCCTCCGCCTCGCGGTCGGGGCAGGAGACCTCCTGGATTGTAAACGCCGAACCGAACAGGCAGTCCGTGTCTGTTCGGTCTATCCGCAACCTAGTTAGAAACCGTGCGTTAGGCACACCGATGAGAATGAAAGTAGCGACGACGATTAGCACGACGTTCTCCGTGAATACAAAGACGCGGAAAAGTTTCCTTTTTGCTCCGCACCCGGTTTCTGTGGATAACAAACAGTCCATCCATCGTCGACACATCGCGACCGTCAAAGCGAACCTCGCATATAATGTCTGCTCAGCTCTCCACCGCTCGCGTCGCGCTCAACACGAGATCCAGCCCCGTCGCGTCCAAGTTCGGTGTCGCGCGTCGCGCCGCCGTTCGCGCCGCCGCGGGTAAAGCGGCGCCGGGAAGTGGTCTCGGTGATCTTCCGACAGTCACGCTCAAGGGTGCCAACGGAGGCGAAGCGGAAGTGTACCTCTTCGGTGGTGTCGTCACGAGCTTCAAGCCGTCCAACTTGAACGGTACCGACGTGCTCTACGTGCGACCGGACGCAAAGTTCGATAAGAGCAAGCCGATCAGTGGTGGTCTTCCGCACTGTGCGTACTCGCGACGCGTTTTTTCGTTGTCGAGGTTTCTTTGTTGAGGTTGATTAGTGGACGTGTTCGAGAGGCCGTAGGTTGTTCATAGAACACGGTGGTGAATATGAATGATTGAGAATCATGACTGAGTATTTTGATTTTGACGCGCGTAGGCTGGCCGCAATTCGGCCCGGGTGCGATCCAAGTGCACGGTTTCGCGCGCAACGTCGACTGGAAGCTTCTCAGCACCACCGATGGTGACGAGCCGTCCATGACCATGGAACTCACCCCGAACGATTACACCAAGGCTATGTGGGATAAAAACTTTGTCGTGACTGAAACCGTCACTCTCGTTGACGGTGGTAAGGCGCTCAAGGTTGACATGAAGGTTGAAAACAAGGGCTCCGAGGAATTTGATTTCACTGGTTCCTTCCACACCTACTTCAGCGCCGACATCAACGCGGCTAAGGTTGGCGGCCTCAACGGCTGCAAGACCTTTGACCGTTTGGCTTCTGCCGAATCGACCGTTTCTGGTGACATTTCCTTCACCGGCCCAATCGACAGCGTCTACTACGGCGTTCCGGAAACGCTCACGCTCGCCACTGGCAAGCACACCGTCAGCATCAAGTCTGACAAGGCGTGGACTGAAGCTGTCGTCTGGACCCCGTGGACCGACATGGAGGCTTGCTACAAGGAGTTCGCCTGCGTCGAATCCGCCGCGTGCACGCCGGTCGTCGTCGCTCCGGGTGGCTCTTGGGAAACCTCCACGACGATTTCCGCCGCGTAAACAAAGCGAGGGATACATCGACGCATTTTTTACTTCAAGCGCAGCATACGGGCATTCAATTTTGCAACATAATATCTCTGGTATAGAACTACATTCGAATCGGCGAGTCCTTCCGTCGGTAACCGCGAACGGCAACCAAATTAAAAATATCTATTCTTGAACACCTTGGCATCGTGCTCCTTCTTAAAATCGTCGCGAGTCTGCGTCCCAGCGACGTGTCCCTGGTCATCTAAAGTCGTTCGGTCGAGTCGAACGTGGTGTGGGGGCTGTAAAACAGCCAGCTGTGCGTCTGTCATGCCGTCAACGGTTCCTTCGGGCCACGTCGGGTAGTACGATCGGCCGTACGCATACGTGGACGGTGCGAATCGATAAAGCACGGCTCGACGAGTGTGCTTTGCAGTCCATGCCTGCGTCCCGTGCGTGGCTGCTTCAGTGAAGAAGAGCACGTCCCCGGCTTTAATGCGCGGATTGACGACGAGATGTTGTTGAGATTTGTACTCCAACACTGCCTGCGGACACGGAAAGGCTGATTTATGCGAACCCGGCAAAATTGCAAATCCACCATCTCCAGGCTCCGTATCGCTCAACGCGACGCTCACCGCGAGCAATTGGTTGTACATTTTCCCACCCTCGCACGTGTACGCGAGCTCTTGGCACCAGCTACCGTCTGGATTCATGCGTCCGCCGTGAAACACAAAACCGTCGGCTCCCGTCTTTTGCTGAATCATCAACGGTAGGTGATCCATGCGATACCCCTCACCCACGAGCTCGTGATAATACGGTACCAACTTTTCGTGCGCCAATACCGATCTGAACAAATCAGCATCCCCGTTTTCCCACGTGAGCATCCCTCCTAAATCGGCGCGTCCCGTGCTCCCGTCGCCCGCCAACGGGTCCCCGGCTTCTCCTCCCAACCGCAGCCGACCCTTGCGTTCTATGATCTCATCCGCCCGCGCATCGATCGCCGCGTTCATTTTCGCCACCTCGCTCTCACTGTACACGCCTCGCGCGATAAAGAACCCTTGCAAGTCGAACGCGAACCGCTCTTCTTCAGTCATCCTCGCTTTGTGAAAATCACGAGCCATCGACGCTTCGGTTCTCGTCGTCGAGCCGCGCGCGCGTCGACTCGACGTCGACGGGTATCTTCCGCGTTCACGACGCGTCGAGTGTCTTCCGCTCGCGGGGCGGTGCGCGACGGCGGCGACGGCGGTGGGCGGGTGCGGCGCGAGGGCACTCGTCGGCGTCATGCGCAGAGTGACGTCGGTGCTGTTTGGCGTGAACAGTTGGTTGGAGCTGCTTTGGACCAGCCAGACGATCACAAATTTTGTGAACAAACAAGCGCGAAAGCGCACCGATCGCGGCGGAATAACGTGGGAAGAAGAATGCGACGATGGTTCAATACGCTCGGGTGTACTCTTTTTCGATGCTATGACAACGACGCGGGGCGAGGTCTAATGAAGGCTAAAAAAACAAACGTGTGTGTGTTCTCGCTCATCGGCGTCTTGTCGCGTGACTAGTCCATTCTGCCCTTGAGCGTGCGGGTAAAGCTGCCGTTATCCTTTGTGATGACCGTGACGGTACCGCCCCAACCGCTCAAACAATCGCGGTTCACGCCCGAGAGCAAGCACGACGAAATAATGTCAAACAAAGCCTCGGGATCGGCGTCTCGCTTGTAAAAGGTTTCGCACACGCCGAGCAGAGACTCGGTGTTGTCCCCGGCGACGACGAAATCATCCGTCGACGCGTCCGCACCGATGAGATCCATGCTCGTGATGTACGGTTTCCCTTCCTTATCTAACCCCGCAATCACGGGTTCGGTGTAATACGGCGTGAATCTCTTCTCGTACAACGTCGAACTCACCACGGACGCAAACACCTTTGGCGACATGACTCTATTCTCCCTCAGCTCGTACATATCGTGCTTAAACCGCAGCTTTTGCGCGAGCGTGAGCTGATCCGAAATCAAACCCGTGAGTCCAATGTACAAACGATCGTGAATCTTGTGAAGCTTTGAGTAATCCACCGCCGCGGTTTGGTTTTGGTTGATGCCCAACCTCAGATCGGACGCGATCGCCACGCAGTCCTTCCCCGTCATCGCTACACGTTCGAAAGATTCGCGCGTTGTTCGTTCACACCCGTCAGTCTTCGAGTCCATTCATTGATACGTCGCCTCTCACATCGCCGTGTTCACCGTTCATTCATCACGCCGTCGTCGTCGCTGTCGACGACGTGCCAATCAAAAAAGTCGTTCGTTCGTTCAATCATTCGATCGAACGTTCCGTCGCCGTCGTTGTCGTCGTCGTCGTCGTCGTCGTCGCGCACGCACCAATGACGGCGGCGCCGTTATAACTCATGATACTCATTGCGCCTGCCCCTCTCGCGCGCGCCGACGTCGGTCGATCGTCGTCCCTCTGACGTAACCCGAGTCAAAGTCTGCAGTGACGTCGCAACGCTCGAGCAAACCTCACTCTTTGTAAGCCACGATGCGTCGACGTTTCGCATCGAGGGTTTTCACGTCGACAAGCGGCGATTCCGCGTTGGGAGTTTTTATCCGCCATGGGTGGTTGGCGCGCGCGCGCACCCACGCGTTCGCATCGACGTCAGCGTCGTCGACATCTTCTTCAACTTTAGCATCTGTAGCGGCGAAAGACTCTACACCGAACGAGTCACCCGACGCCCGACGTCACCGTCCGCCGCCGACTACGACGTTCACACCACCAGAGATTGATCCCAACGACCCATCGCGACCGCGTCGTCCGCGACCCCGCGCGCGGGTCGACGTCGCCGACGTATTCAAAGCCAAAACGTCAACCTCGGTTGTTTCAGACGCCGAAACTAAAGCCGCCGACGCGGACGAAGAGGAAGACCGCGCGCGTCGCCGACGCGCTTTCCACGCCGCCCGCGGCATGGACGTCCCCGAACACGGCGGACCGAGCGGCCTCGAACCGACGAGGTACGGGGATTGGGAACGCGCCGGCCGAGTCTCGGATTTCTAGTCTCGTTATTGAAGTTGTTAAGGCTCACACGTCAGCGCGTTCGAAATCCTTTGAAAATCGTCACACGTCGACTCGCGCGCGCGCACGGAACGCGAAAACGAACACCGAATGATGCGCAGTGGACGGAGAATGGTGCGTCAAATCGCGTCGTCGCGCGTCCCGCGCGTCGTCTCGAACGCCGTCGATGGAAACGCCGTCGAACGCATCGCGACTTGGAGAATTCCCACTCGATGCGTAACGGTTTCGTCCGTGCGTAATCGTAACGCGACGACGACGGTTACGCCGGTGACGACGACGAGGCAACCGCGAAGAGCGCGTTCGACGTCGGCGACGGAAGCGAGGGAAAATCTAAGCTTTGCTGCGAATGGTTTGCTCGCGGAAACGACGGTGTTCGCGCCGATGGACGTGCCGAGCACGGGCGGAACGCGAGCGACGGGAGCCGCCGGAAGAGACGCACGAAACGCTCGGGGGTTCTCGGTCGATGGGCTGCCGACGCCGAAAGAGATGGTGAGAGTATTAGATGAGTACATTGTCGGCCAAGACCACGCGAAAAAGGTGTTGTCGGTGGCGGTGTATAATCATTACAAGAGAATCAGCGACGACGGGAGGGGGGCGTGCGCTTCGGCGCTGTTCGCTTCGTATGAGGGGAGCGGCAAGGACGAAGACGAAGGACGAGTGGGATCGTCGACGTCGTCAACTCGAGACGGTGATGAAATCCGTGCGACGAAAGAGAGCTTTGAAGACGTCGCTTTGGAAAAGTCAAACATTTTACTCTGCGGACCGACGGGTTCGGGCAAGACGCTCTTGGCCAAGACGTTGGCGAAATTCGCAAACGTGCCCTTTGCCATTGCCGACTCCACGACGCTCACGCAGGCGGGTTACGTCGGTGAAGACGTCGAGTCCATTCTACACAAGCTGTTGCAAAACGCAAACTTTGACGTGCAAGCCGCGCAAAGGGGAATCGTGTACATCGATGAGATTGACAAGCTCTCTCGCAAGAGCGATACGGTGAGCATCACCAGAGATGTCTCTGGAGAGGGCGTGCAGCAAGCGCTGCTCAAGATGGTTGAAGGTACCGTCGTTAACGTCCCGGAGAAAGGAGGTAGAAAGAACCCAAACTCACAGTTTGTCGCGTTGGATACCTCGAACATATTGTTCATCTGTGGAGGCGCGTTCACGGGACTCGAAAACGTCATTCAGCAGCGGTTGTCCAAGAGCTCCATCGGCTTTGGTAAACCCGTCGTTGCGAGCGACGAGCCGAACAGCGCCCAAGCGCGAGAGACGGCGAAAAAAGCCCTCAGAGAGGTCGAAACCGGTGATATCGTCGCGTATGGACTCATCCCAGAGTTTGTCGGTCGTTTTCCGGTGTGCGTTCCCCTCCAAGCCTTGGGTGAGGAGGAACTCGTCGACATTTTGATGAAGCCGAAAGACGCCGTGGGGAAGCAGTTTCAAAAACTCATGGACATGCACGGGGTTGATTTAACCTACACGGACGACGCTCTCTCGCGCATCGCGAAAGCTGCGGTGGCGAGAGGTACCGGTGCGCGTGGCCTGAGGACTCTGCTCGAACGCCTGCTCACCGACGCCATGTTTGACGTCCCAGACGACGCGTCCATCACCGAGGTGCGTATCGACGGGGAGAGCGCAGAGGCGGGTTTGGCACGACGTGGTGTCCCCGGCGCCAAACTGGTTCGATCCAAAGGAAGAATCGCGCGAGGACGGCGCGCGAGGACGATCTCGAAGGAGGACGACGCCGCGGACGAGGCGTGAAGTAAATTTTCGAAGAGAGCGAAACGCATGATGCAGTTGACGCCGCTTCTTATTACAAATTGCATTACCCCAACGCTGCACTCATGCATGATCCGCCTCGGCGAGAGCGGAGAGAAGAGCGATTAATGTAACATTTACCGTGTAAAGTGTACCCATGTTAGAGGCACACAGTGACTCTGTTTTAATGGAAAGTTTAGATTTTACTTGACCTGCTGCGCGTCGAAGACCAGCCATAAAACCACGGAATGACCAAAGTCAACTTGACCGCCAAGTGGTTCAAAAATTGTTTTTGTACAATGCCATCCTGAAACAGAGTGAGAACGTTTTCTTGATAGACCATCACCACCAGGCACAAGATCTCGACGCCGAAATTCGTCAAGCAGTATAGCGCTTGCAAATCCGAGGGAAACGCCGCCATGGCGGTGGTGATGCTGAGAACGCAGCCCCAGACGTGAATCCCTAAAAACGTCGCCACCCTGTGCTCCAAAAGCGTCCCGCTCTTAAAGTAATAAAGACGCACGGGGTTCTCAAACGCAAACGTGAGCCCGTACATTACCAACAAAAACCAGTGTAGGAGCATGACGCAGTGCGCCTGAGATGTGGGCACCAAAAACATCCGCGCAGGAGGCACACCTTTTGCCAACGCAGAGCGAAACGTGAACGCCATCAGAAACGACAGCGCCAAAAGACTGTGCCGAATCGTCGGATTCATCGACGCTCCCACGTACGCCCCGTGGGAATTACTGTACCCACCCTCGAAGAGCAACGCCCCGATGCGTAGATAGTTCACGCAATTTGCCCGTTGCGCCCACCTCACCCGCACCGCCTCGTTCCCTCGCATTAAAACCAACACCGTCTCCACCGCATCTCTCAACGACGCCACGCCACACCACATGGCCATCGAGAAGAACTCCCGCGTTGCCGTCTTCGCACCGAATATCAACTGCGCTGCGTTTTTCTTCTCCCAAACCAAAAACGGAGCCCCCGCGACGAGTGCCGTCGCCGCCGCCGTCGCCGCGTACACCCACAGACTCACCGCCGTCATCCTCGTTCCGTGCGCCCGCTCGCCCGTCGTCGTCGTCGCCGACCAAACCATCGACCCGGACCGGCTTCGACTCGCGCGTCGTCCAGACATCGGTCGTTCCGCACCGACAACGTCGTTTCCACCTTTTCCGCTCCGCGACGGCGTCGACGTAGACGTTGCCATCGCACTCGTCTTCCTCATCCGTCACCGCGTCGTTCGTCCGAGCGCGCGAGCGCGGGTGGGCACGCGTGGGAATGAGTGAGCGTTCGATCGAGCGCGTGACGTGGCGTCAATCCGAGTCACGTCGAGCGAGGCGGCGGCAAACCCCGACGCGCCGACGGACGTACGACGGACGACCACGCGACGTCGCGACGACGGCGACGAGAGGCGAATCGGACGAAGGAAAAAATAATCCGCCCGGATACGCGGATCGGGCGATCGGCGACGAACGGGCGCGCGACGCGAAGGCGGGGGGGAGGACCGGACGGGAGACATGGTGCTGTATGAAGCGATGATCCTCGTGAGCGCGCGGGCGCCGAAGAGCGCGTGTGCGGACGTGTTGAGACGGTTGGGAACGAGCGTGATGGAAAAGGGTGGAGTGGTGACGAATGTGACGAGTTATGGGGCGAGGACGCTGGCGTATGAGTTTAAGAGACCGGGAGAGAGACACTTTGAGGTGGGTTTGCGAAACGTTCGAAACGACGCGACACGAATCGGGCGAGTGTTCTAAGTACTTTCGGATGCGGGTTTGGGCTTGGGTTTCGTCTATGGGGTTCCGAACGATGTAGTTGGGACTCGTGGACGGACTCGTGGACGGACTCGTGGACGGGGGCGTCTGGCGGCGAGATCGGGCGCCTGGCGCGCGCGGGAACGCCGAGGGTTTTTGCGTAGACTGAACGAGACTGACTGACAGTTTATGTTTGCCTTGTAAACGCACAGGCGCAATTCGTAAAGATGGGGTTCAACGCACCGCCGAGTCTCATTGCCGAGGTGGAACACACGCTGAGGATTGATGAGCGGGTGTTGCGGTGGATGTTTACGAAGAAGCGAGCGCTCAAGAGGTTGAACGACTTCAAGGCGAGCGACCCGAGAAACCCGAACTCTATGCAGAGTTACGACGGTGGTCGCGGCTCGATGTGAGCGTTCGTGTACGATATAGGTAAGGATTCGTTTCAATCTTTTGCATCGCCTCATTCTTTTCGCCTCGTCGTTGGTTTTAACGTCGAGAAGATGCATCGTGAAGACGCGCTGTCTCGAGGATTCGGCTCGTGCGCATCGAAGACGTTTGAAGAGCGTTCTTCGGTTGATCTTTGCGGATGACGATCAACCTTAGTTATCCCTGTCCTACGCGCCAAGGCCGGCGTTAGTATGACGATCAAGTTATTAGCTCTAGCCGACGCAAAGTCGCTGGGCGAACACCGAGAGGTGGCTTGTTTTCACGCATTCATCTTTTTTTCGTCTTTTCGAACGTTGCCGATGAGGATGAAATCTTATCTTAGCGGATTTCTCTGATTTTTCGTGAGGAAAACAAAGACACTGTTACACACTGCCAAGGCAACACAACAATCTTGGCCAGACGGAGTGTCAGGAACGTGAACGATGACAATCATACATATTCGGATTCCCTCAGAGCGCTGAGCAGTGATCGAACATGTAAACACCTGACACGTGTTCCGCTCGCCGTTTTTTTTCTTTTCGATGACGCACGCAATCTCCTATGATGAAGACAGCAAGGGCGTTTCTCAAAGAAACCATTCGCAGTGCCCGAACTTTAGAGTTTTCGCTACCGATTCGTCGGATGCCTAGCTTGAGAACTCGTGCAGGCTTTTCTTCCTTGGATGTCTGAGGAGACTTTTGCGACGTCGCTCGCATTGAGTCGAGTCTTGTTTTGAAACGAATCCCGTCTGACGATGATGTTTTTCTTTTTGAACGACGTGCAGGCTCTAGCGGTATAACAGAATTAGCGTTGCGTAAACATAGTACGTAGTTTTAAATTGAATGGATCATTAATGCTAAATCTTTTTGTGTGCGGCGCGTAAAGTGGTCACCAGTGTATCTTCTCACCCGCGTAATCGTAGAGGTTACCGGAATGTTCCTCCACTGTCGCGCTTCCGATCACCTCGAGAAGTCGACGAATGGAATACTCAGATGTGAACAACTTTTCCGGCGGTACGTTCTTCTTGAACGGCTCGCTGAGCTTGGTATCAACCGTACCCGGATGCACGCACATTGCGACGATGGGCGTCTTTTTACGCGCGAATTCAATCGCCGCGTTTCTCGTCAGTTGATTCAGCGCCGTCTTCGACGCGCGGTACGAGTGCCACCCACCCAACCCGTTGTCACCGATGCTGCTCACCCGCGCGCTCCAGTTCGCAATCACCGGCGTCCCAGATTTCCCTTCGCTCGCGTACGCTCCCGCCGTTTTAAGCATCAACGGCGAAAAGTGCTTCATCATCATCGTCGGTCCCACCGCGTTGGTCCTATACGCCAACATCATATTCTCCGCCTCACACCTCGCGATCGACGTTTCTGGTCGCATACTCTCCGTGCTCAGCACCGCCGATACGTTCGCCATAAAATCCAACCGTCCGTACTCCTCCGCGACCGTCTTCGCCGCCGCGATAATGCTCTCTTCATCCGTCGCGTCCACTCGAAGCACCCGCAGCCGCGCTCCGTGCTTCGCCGCGAGCGCGTCCAACCCTTCCGCTCGAGACGGATCGCGGCACGTCGCGACGACGACGCCGCCTTCCGCGCGTCCGGAGAATATTTCCCCGTCGCGCTCGAGCATTTGTCGCGCGAGTTCGAGCCCTTGTCCCATCCGCGCCCCTTGCACCAGCGTCACGTGGGCGCACGTCGACACCGAAGCGTTCGCGGACGACGTCGACGCCATCGTTCGTCCGCGCGCCGTCGGCGCGCCGCGCGTCGCGAGCGCCCGCGTCGACGCGGGCCGAGAGAGCACCGATCGCATCGTCGACGCGCATCGTCGAAGCGCGGTCGACATCGTCGGCGTCGTTCGCGCGTTCGTTCGTCGAAGAGTGACGTCACGGTCGGTGCGCGCGCTTTTTGACGTTTCGTGTCTTTGGGTGGGTGGTGGTACCGATATTACTTACAAGTCGTTCGCGCGGACGAGGAGACCGACGCGCGCGGAAAATATGTATGACGACGACGACGATGATGAAGACGCGGCCCTGAGCATCGCGCGCGCTCACGACGACGCCTCGGTGGGGGTTTTCGTCTTGAGCTGCAACGCGTGCACCGTCTCCTTCAACTCGCTATCCAAGAGCTCGTACACCCGTCTGTGTCTCTGCACCTGACGCATCCCCGCGAACGCTTCGCTGACGATTTCCACCTTGAAGTGGGTCTCCGCGGATGGGTCTCCGCGTCCCGGGTTTCCGACGTGCCCGGCGTGCATGGCGGACTCGTCGATGACGTTGAGCGTCGTCGGGGCCAGAGCTTGGGTGAGCTTTTGGG
>JACLAB010014274.1_pt1 | contig 19533 bp, 13 predicted proteins | sample 8027921 | NCBI WGS metagenome assembly JACLAB01 (sample SAMN15725117, study PRJNA655200) | protist metagenome | isolation source: fluorescence activated cell sorting (FACS) single amplified genomes of... | place: USA: West Boothbay Harbor, Gulf of Maine | collected 2000-07-19 | reverse complement strand
TCAGGCGACCCGTTCCGGCATCTGCCGTCAGCAGCACATTCGCAAGAACCGGATGGGTGGGACGTGCGGCAACAGCCCTGCTCACCAGTTGAAGACTGGAACTCAGTTCGGCCTGGGAGCAGACCAGCTTCATGGCAGGACTGAAGGGGCCTCCACGCTTCCACAACCCAAGCGGAAGCGCAACGGGTCGAGCGATCGGGTTCCCCGGCAATCCCCAGACGACCGATTAAGGATTAAAGGATCAAGAAGAAAGGAAACCAAACCCGTAGTCGTAGGTCTTGGGGAAACCCTGGGAAATCACCAACTCCTATTGACTGCAAAGGGTTTTGCTTCCCGCAGGCCTGTGGAACCAGGATCTGGACTGCGCACCATTGGAGCCCTTTCCTCCTTTTCCAGGGATTGTGGAAAAACGAGCGAGTTCCAGCGGTTTCTGGTTCTTGGTTTTTCCGGTCTCCTTTCCACAGGTTGTGGGCAGTCGCTTTTTGGATTGGTTCGCCGTCTTGGGCGCAAAAAAGCCCGGCTTGTGGCCGGGCAAGGTCCTCTGAATGGAGTTGAGAGGGCTTAGAAGCCCATCACTTGTGCCACCTTGGCGGTGTCGGCATCGAGTCCGGTGTGGAACTTGGAGTCGTTGTGCTCGATTGCGGTCGTCGGGTCCTTCAGGCCATTGCCTGTCAGGACACAGACCACCGTGGCGCCTGCAGGGACTTCGTCGCGCCGTTTGATCAGACCGGCGACGGAGGCTGCGCTGGCGGGCTCGCAGAAGACGCCTTCGCCACTGCCAAGCAGTTTGTAGGCCTCGATGATTTCGGCGTCGGTGACAGCCATGAAGTCGCCGTTGCTTTCAGCCCGGGCCTTCAGCGCGTTCTCCTTGTTGACCGGGTTGCCGATTCGGATCGCAGTGGCGATGGTGTCGGGTTGCTCGACGGTGTGGCCGAGGACCAGGGGGGCTGAACCGGCCGCCTGGAAGCCCATCATTCGGGGCAGCTTGCGGCTGTGGCCGGCTGCCTTGTACTCGTTGAAGCCCATCCAGTAGGCGCTGATGTTGCCGGCGTTGCCGACGGGGATGCAGAGCCAATCCGGGGCCTCGCCGAGGGCATCCACCACCTCGAAGGCCGCGGTTTTCTGGCCCTGCAGCCGGTAGGGATTCAGGGAGTTCACCAGCGTGACGGGGTATTGGTCCGCCACCTCACGAACGATCGCCAGGGCCCGGTCAAAGTTGCCCTTCACGGCCAGGACTTCGGCGCCGTAGAGCAGGGCTTGGGCCAGCTTGCCCTGGGCCACATAGCCATCGGGGATCAAGACGAAGGCCCGCATGCCACCGCGCTTGGCATAGGCCGCTGCCGCCGCGGAGGTGTTTCCGGTGCTGGCACAGATCACCGCCTCGGAACCCGCTTCCTTGGCCTTGGAGATGGCCATGGTCATGCCCCGGTCCTTGAAGGATCCGGTGGGGTTCAGGCCGTCGTATTTGAGGTATACCTTGACCCCCTTGCCAATCCGCTCAGCAATGGAGGGGGGCAGGGATCAGCGGGGTCGCCCCTTCCCTCAGGGTGATCACCGGGGTCTTGTCGTTGACGGGCAACCAGCGGCGGTAGCCCTCGATCAGGCCCGGCCAGTCCTGCATCGTTGCTTTCTTCGATCCCAGTCGCCGGCGGATGGAAGTCAGCAGGGGCACGGTCGGCTGGGACGCTCTGGACCCGAATCTACGGGGCAGCCTTGTTGTCGCCCCTCAGCCCATCCAGGGGCGAATCGGAAAAGAAGGAGATCAACTGGCTGATGGATTTGGCTTTTTCGAGCACGTTCATCAGCGCCGGAATGCTGACCTCCAGCTCATCGACTGGGTAGGCCTGCATGAAGCTGATCGCATTGATCTTGTCGTCGCCTGCCACCAGGGCATTGATCACACCGGCTCGTAGGGCGGGGATGCCTGCTCCAGGGGCTTTGAGTGGATAGATGATCTTGGCCACCCGGGCCAGGATCGCTTCGCCGAGACGGGTGTTCAGTAATCGGCTGGTGAGCACCAAGGGGATCGCGAGCTCCGCCTTCAGCAGCTTGGAGACCTCCTTGGGCTCCATCTTCGTGAAGCTCAGCAGATCCGAGAGCAGACCTCTGGCCTGATCGGTCTCCGCCAAGTATTCGAAGTCCGCCACCGGGATCGAACGCCGGAAGGCGCCGGTCACGAACACCACGTTCTCCGCCGCTAGCGCTGGCGTCCCACCGAGCAAGCCCAAGCCAAGCGCTGCAGCGAGGAGGCGCTGGCGTTTGCAGGTCGGCATGGGGCCTCGAAACAGTGCGGTGACCCTAGGCCGGACTCACCAGGACGTCGCGCACGAGCCTGACCATGCTGCGTTCAGCCAGTCCCTTGGCCATCTCTGTACCCATCCGGCGCAGTTCGGTTTCCTGCAGCAGCCTTGGGACCCGTTTCAGTAGCAATTGCGGATCGAATCCGGGCAGTTGGTTGAGGATGGCGACGAGGCGTTGGATGGGCTCCAGGGAGAGCAATTCCACGTCGCTGGCGGTGATCGCCACGCGATCCCGCAGACCAGGTGGCCTCAGGGCCCGAGGCAAGCGTTGGCTCAGACGGACCGCGGTTTGCCAGCCCAGGGCATCGAGTTGGTCGACGGCGGCTTCGACGAGCTGGTTGCGCAGGAGCCCCGCCTTGGGGGAGAAGAGGAAGTCGAGGACTTGATCGAGCAGTCCCTCCAGATCCAACTGGCTGCCGCTGGCGGCACTGCTGATCAGGTTGTCCAGCCGCTGCCAACGGAAGATGTCGCCGTCGAACAGCATTTCCTTGAGGCTGTTGCGCAGCTGCGGATCGGGGTCCTCCATTAGCCGGCGGGCGAAGTAGGGGTAGGCCGCACCCAGGATTTTGAAATCAGGATCGACGCTCAAGGCGATGCCCTCGAGCGTCACCAGGGAGCGAATGATCAGTGCGTAGTAAGGAGGGACGCGGAAGGGGAAGCGGTACATCACACCGCTGAGGTCGTCCGTGACGGCTTTGAAGTCCATCCGGCTGACGCCCATTTCCAGGGCTTGGCCAAAGACCTGCTCAAAGGCTGGGACGATCGGCTCGAGATTCACGTCCTCCGCCAGGAAGCCCAGGCTGACGAAGTCATTGCTCAGCTTTCCGAAATTGCGGTTCACCAGGTGGACCACCGCTTGGATCAGGCCGGTGCGGCTCTCACGGCTGACCTCGCTCATCATTCCGAAGTCGAGATAGGCCAGGCGACCATCGGCTAGGGCCAGCAGGTTCCCGGGATGGGGATCGGCGTGGAAGAAGCCGTGCTCCAGCAGTTGCTGAAGGGAGCAGTTCACCCCCACGGTGACCATGTCGTCGGGGTCGATCCCGAGTTCGCGAACGGCTTCGAGGTTGGTGAGCTTGACCCCGTCGATCCACTCCATCGTCAGCACGCGCCTGGCCGTGGCATCACGGAAGATCCGTGGCACAGCGATGCGGGGGTTGTGGGCGTGGAGCTCTGCGAACATTTCGGCGTTGGTTGCCTCGTTGCAGTAGTCCATTTCCTCGAACACCCGCTTGCCCAGCTCGTCGATCAGGGCCACGAGGTCCGATCGGATCAAGCCGATGTTGGTGTTCAGCCAGGCCGCGATGTTCCGGACGATGTAGAGGTCCAGGGTGATCTGTTCCCTCAGTCCTGGGCGCTGAACCTTGACGGCAACCTTCTCGCCGCTGAGCAGAACACCCCGGTGGACCTGGCCGAGGGAGGCCGCTGAGATCGGTTCCCGTTCCAGCTCGGCATAGATCGCAGAAATCGGCGCACCGAGGTCTTCTTCGATGCAGGCCATCGCCAGGCCCGAATCGAAGCCGGGCAGTTGGTCCTGCAGTCCGGCCAGCTCCTCCAGTAGGAGTGGCGGAATGATGTCGGGGCGGGTGGAGAGGGCCTGACCGGCCTTGATAAACGCCGGCCCCAGGGAGGCCACTAGATCAGCTGCTTCCTTGGCCCGCGCCCGGGCGTACTCGGGATCCTTGAGCCTGCGGGTCAGCCAGTCGAAGCCGACACCGAAGAGATAGAGGCCGATCGGAACGAGTGTTTGCCACAGCCGGCGGATCAAACGCTGGGGGGCGCCGGCGTAGATCCGACTGATCGCTGCTGGGTCGTATTCGAGTAGGCCCGAGGCCTCGATGAAGTCGGAGAGCTCCTCGCGCTGGGGCTCCACCGTTTTGGTCGGTTCGCTAGGGGTGCTCGGTTCGGCGTTGTCACCGAACACGCTGCGTTGCATGGCAGCCGCCGCTGCTTCGGCAGGGGTGAGGCCGGTGTCTGACATGACCCCCTTCTAAACGAAAGAGACAGCCGCTACGGTCGGGCCCAACACCAGGCTGCTTGTGCTTACCGGTCTGCGCCTCGAGAACATTGCTCTGATCGAGGAGCTGCAGCTGGAGTTTGGCGAGGGCTTCACGGTCCTGACCGGTGAGACCGGTGCCGGTAAGTCCATTCTCTTGGATGCCCTTGATGCTCTGCTTGGAGGGCAGGGACCGCGGCTGTTGCGCCAGGGCAGCAGTCAAGGGGTGATCGAAGCCAGTTTTTCCCTCAGTCCTCCCCTGCAGGAGTGGTTGAGCGAGCAGGAACTGGAGTGCGATGAGGAGGAGTTGCTGCTGAGTCGCGAATGGCGTCAGAAGGACGATCGCCTCAGCAGTCGCCATCGACTCAATGGCGTTGCGGTCAACCGTCAGCAGATTCAGGCCCTGCGCCCTCTTCTCTTGGACCTAACGGTTCAAGGCCAAACCCAACAGTTGGCTCGGCCCGGCCAGCAGCGCCGTTGGCTGGACCGTTTTGGTGGCGCTGAACTCCAGCAGCATTCAGCTCCCGTTCAGGAGAGCTACCGGTCTTGGCGCCAAGCCTCGGCGGCCCTGGAGCAGGCCAAGGCCGATTGGTTGACGCTGCAGGCCGATTTAGAGCGCCAGCAACAGCTTTTGGATGACCTCGAAGCGGCGCAGCTGGAGGACCCTTCAGAGCGCAGCCGGCTGGAGAACGAAGAGAACCGTCTCGCCCATGGGGTGCGTCTGCAGGAAGGGGTGATGACCCTGATGGGACGGCTGGTGGATGGCGCTGAAGAAGCGCCATCGGTGTTGGACCATCTGGCGGCCTGTGAGGCCGAGTTGGCTCAGATGCAGCAACTCGATGGCAGCTTGTCGGCGGTGAGCGCTCGCTTTGGCGATGGCTTAGCGGAGCTCCAGGACTTCATCCGTGAGCTCGATCGCTATGGCTCGACTCTCGAGAGTGATCCAGACAGCCTGGGACAACTGCAGGAGCGGATGGCCTTGCTCAAGACGCTCGAGAGGCGCCATGGCAAGGATCTTGCCGAGTTGATTCTTTGGCGCGATCAATTGCGCGAGCAGCTGGTCCCCGGCGGCGCTCAAGCCAGCCTTGAGGCTTTAGAGCAGGACGAATGCCAGGCCCGCCAGCGGCGTGATCGTTGCAACGCCCAACTGACCCAGGCTCGCCGCGCTGCTGCCAAGGCCTTGGAACACGAGCTGATGCAGGCCCTGCGGCCGATGGGTTTGGCCAACGTTCGCTTTCAAGTGGGCATCGAGCCAGCGGCCCCGGGGGAAGAGGGGGCGGACGCGGTGCAGTTCCTCTTCTCCGCCAACCCCGGGCAACCGTTGGCTCCCCTCTCTGAGGTGGCCTCAGGCGGTGAGATCTCGCGCTTTCTGTTGGCCTTGAAGACCTGCTTGGCCGCGGCGGATCAGCACGTCACCCTGCTGTTCGATGAGATCGATACCGGTGTGAGCGGCCGAGTCAGCGGTGCGATGGCGGAGCTGCTGCAGCGCCTGGCCCAACAGCGTCAGGTCTTCTGTGTCACCCATCAGCCCTTAGTCGCCGCTGCTGCGGACCATCACTTCCAGGTGGCGAAGGAGGTGAGGGATGGGATGACCCACACGCGAGTGTCCCAACTGCGGGACACTCAGGCCCGGCAGGCGGAACTGGCGGAATTGGCTGGTGGTGATTTCGGCGAGACGAGGAGCTACGCGGCCAGCCTGCTCAAACGCGCTGCCTAGACTCCACCCCTCTTAGAGCCGCCTGGATGCCCCGCGCCCTCGCCAAAAGCGTGAACGAGAAGGCTGCGCTTCAGGCCCTCAACGGCGGCTCCTTGGAGGATGTGATCCGGGTGCGGGGTGCCCGTCAGCACAACCTCAAAAACGTTGACGTCACGATCCCCCGCAACCAGCTGGTGGTCTTCACCGGGGTGAGCGGCAGCGGCAAGAGCTCCCTGGCCTTCGACACGATCTTTGCTGAGGGCCAACGCCGCTACGTCGAAAGCCTCTCGGCCTATGCCCGTCAGTTCCTCGGCCAGGTCGACAAGCCCGATGTGGACGCGATCGAGGGCCTCTCTCCGGCGATCTCGATTGACCAGAAATCCACCAGCCACAACCCCCGTTCCACGGTGGGCACGGTCACGGAGATCCAGGACTATCTGCGTCTGCTATTCGGTCGCGCAGGTGAGCCCCACTGCCCCGAGTGCGATCGCTCGATTCGGCCCCAGTCGATCGACGAGATGGTCGATCAGATCCTCACCCTGCCGGAGGGGACCCGTTACCAGCTCCTGGCGCCCGTTGTCCGCGGCAAAAAGGGCACCCACGTCAAGCTGCTGAGTGGCCTGGTGGCCGAGGGCTTTGCCCGGGTGCGCATCAACGCTGAGGTGCGCGAACTCGCCGACAACATCGAGCTCGACAAGAACCACTCCCACAACATTGAAGTGGTGGTGGATCGCCTGGTGGCCCGGGAGGGAATCCAGGAGCGCCTGACCGATTCCCTCCGCACCGCCCTCAAGCGTGGCGATGGCTTGGCGCTGGTGGAGGTGGTGCCGAAGTCTGGAGAAGAGTTGCCTCCCGAGGTGGAGAAGGAGCGCCTCTATTCCGAGAACTTCGCCTGCCCGGTTCACGGGGCGGTGATGGAGGAGCTCTCGCCGCGGCTGTTCTCCTTCAACAGTCCCTATGGCGCCTGCGCGGATTGCCATGGCATTGGCCACCTGCGCCAATTCACCAAGGAGCGGGTGATCCCGGATCCTTCGCTGCCGGTGTATGCGGCGGTGGCCCCTTGGGCGGAGAAGGACAACTCTTATTACTTCTCCCTGCTCTATTCGGTGGGAGAAGCCTTTGGCTTTGAGATCAAGACTCCCTGGAATGAGCTGACAGAGGAACAGCACGACGTGCTGCTCAATGGCTCAAGGGAGCCGATTCCCATCCAGGCCGACAGCCGCTACAAGAAAAACCAGACCTATCTGCGGCCGTTCGAAGGGATCCTGCCGATCCTCGAGCGCCAGCTGCGCGATGCCAGCGGTGAGTCCATTCGCCAGAAGCTGGAGAAGTATCTGGAGTTGGTCCCTTGCTCCACGTGCCACGGCCTGCGACTCAAGCCCGAGGCCCTGGCCGTTCGGGTTGGTCCCTACCGCATTCATGAGCTGACCAACAGCAGCGTCGGCGAGAGCCTGCGCCGCATTGAGGAGCTGATGGGCGTTGGTACGAGCGAAGGGGCCGAACCCTTGCTCAACGCCCGTCAAATCCAAATTGGCGACCTGGTGTTGCGGGAGATCCGCATGCGCCTGAAGTTCCTGTTGGATGTGGGCCTGGACTACCTGAGCCTGGATCGTCCGGCGATGACCCTCTCTGGTGGTGAGGCCCAGCGCATCCGGCTGGCCACCCAGATCGGTGCAGGTCTGACGGGCGTGCTCTACGTGCTCGATGAGCCGAGCATCGGTTTGCACCAGCGCGACAACGACAGGCTGTTGAACACCCTCGTGAAGCTCAGGGATCTGGGCAACACCTTGATCGTGGTGGAGCACGACGAGGACACCATTCGCGCCGCCGATTACATCGTCGACATCGGCCCGGGCGCCGGAGTCCATGGCGGCAAGATCGTTGCCGAGGGTGACTTCGAGACCCTGCTCGCTGCCGAGGAGTCGTTGACTGGCGCCTATCTGAGTGGTCGGCGGGCTATTCCGACTCCCGCGGAGCGCCGCGCCAATGGTTCTCGCAAGCTCACGCTGGTGGGTTGTGCGCGCAACAACCTCAGCGGTTTTGATGTGGAGTTCCCCTTGGGTCGCCTGGTCTGCGTGACCGGGGTGAGCGGCAGCGGCAAGAGCACGATGGTCAACGAGCTTCTGCACCCCGCGCTGGAGCACAAGCTCGGCATGAAAGTCCCCTTCCCGGCTGGGGTCGAGGACCTCAAGGGCATCAAGGCCATCGACAAGGTGATCGTGATTGACCAATCACCGATTGGCCGCACGCCTCGCTCCAACCCAGCGACTTACACCGGAGCGTTTGATCCGATTCGTCAGGTCTTTGCCGCGACGGTGGAGGCCAAGGCTCGCGGCTACGCCGTCGGTCAGTTCAGCTTCAACGTCAAGGGCGGTCGCTGCGAAGCCTGCAGCGGCCAGGGCGTGAATGTCATTGAGATGAACTTCTTGCCTGACGTCTACGTCCAGTGCGACGTCTGCAAGGGTGCTCGCTACAACCGCGAGACGTTGCAGGTCAAATACAAGGGTCACACCATCGCCGATGTGCTGCAGATGACGGTTGAGCAGGCCTGTGAGGTCTTCTCAGCGATTCCTCAGGCGGCCGATCGGCTGCGCACCCTGGTGGATGTGGGCTTGGGCTACGTCAAGCTTGGCCAACCCGCACCGACCCTCTCCGGTGGTGAGGCCCAGCGGGTGAAGTTGGCCACCGAACTCTCGAAACGGGCCACCGGCAAGACCCTTTATCTGATCGATGAGCCCACGACAGGTTTGAGCTTCTATGACGTTCACAAGTTGATGGACGTGATGCAGCGTCTGGTGGATAAGGGCAACTCGATCCTGGTGATTGAGCACAACCTTGATGTGATTCGCTGCTCCGACTGGATCATTGACCTTGGTCCCGAGGGTGGCGACAAGGGTGGAGAGATTGTGGTGACCGGTACCCCAGAAGAGGTGGCGGAGCATCCCGTTTCACACACTGGGCGCTACCTGAAGCAAGTGCTGGAGAAGCACCCTCTTCAAGTAGTAGCGGCTTAATTAAGGCCAGAAGAATAATGAATAATTCCCAGAAAGTCATATTCACAATGCAACTTTCCTTGGTTGGTTCTCTTGTTCTGTGTGAAATCTTTCAACAAATTAACCTCCCTCTAGCTTTTGCAATTCTCTTCGTATTGACAATCGCGCTGGTTGTTAACTTTACCCTAAGGGTTTTTTAAATCCATTGGACTTTATAGTACGCTTATTCTTTTCATGGGCCTTTGCTAGCTAACTGAATATCCTTACTGCTTACGTAGCATTATGAAACGGATTCTTTACTTTGGAGCCCTTTATGTGCTTTCTCTCTTTGTCTTGGAGTTGGGTTTATATTCTTTTGCTCCTGTAGATACAGTGATTTTTGGTATTCACCCCTTCTTTATACTCGAAGAATAGATCACTTTATTAATTCACAAGTGGCAACCCTTAATGGTTACGGCTACAGCGTCCCATTAGGAAAAATATTTGAAGAAACCTGCTACTTTAATCCCACTAATATACCACGTCTATCTATATGTATCGCTAGGCTTTTGCATATTGGCGAATACAATACAAAGAACGTTGGGTTCTTGATGAGCTTAACATCAATTGGAACATTAATTCTAATATATCATTATAGAATATCCCGGCTGGTAGCTATTCTTTCGGCAGTTGTCGTTGTAGGAGGATTTCCTTATCGTTTTGCCCTTGAAAGGGGAAACGTCAATTTAATTGCGCTATCACTTCTTTTCGCATCTATCTATGCTTTATCTTTGGCTAATAACAAACGAGGTATAAGCACAGTGTTTTGTATCTTTTATCCGCAACTATGGCTGCATTGGCTATGTTAGGCAAAGTCTATCCAGCTTTAGTATTGCCAGTAATTGTTCTAGTAATTCTATTTGCTACAAATATATCTCCTAGAGAAAAAACATGGTTGTCCTTTTTTGTTGTTCGTCGCTACTGTAACTCTTTTACCTGATTTGCCTCATATGACAGGCTCTAGCTATAGAGAATTAGCGAGTGGACTGGGATATGGAATCTTTACCTCTCCCGATAGAAAACTAGAAATATTATTTATTCTAATCTTTACGCTAGTGATAGCTGCACTGGTTTTATTATCTACACTTTATGCTAAATCAGACTTGCTTGAATGTTGAAATACTGGGAAAGAGCTTGCATTGCTTTTGATTTCATCTCTGTGCAAGCAACGGCTAATTTCCATAGCATTTCTTTACGGCGCGTCTATTCCTTCTCGGCACTTATCTTGTGTTTGTTATTGGGATCTATAGGCTTTCTGTCTCAGTTTTCCTTATGGTGATCTGGCTTTCGTATTGGCTGCATGGTAAGCGCCGATCAGTCACTTCCATTTCCTTTGGTGGAATATTATTCGTTGTTTCTGTTATTGCCATTATTTATGTTGGATATAGGCCATTCCTCGCAAGTTCAAATCTGCAACATCTCAGGCAGATATTTATAGAGTTTTGCTTGCATCCATTTTTCTGCTTATCTCATTGCAATTATTCTGTCTTTGTTCAATAGTTTGGTGGGTAATCGCCTTCCAATATCTTCTTTACGTTAATAGTGACACTAAAGCGTGATCATTGATTTCAATCCTGATCACTCTTTGCGTCGCCTTCTCCTCAAAGTGAGTGTCGGCGGGTTTAAACTTAGGCAGGATTGTCTTTGCAAAGTAGGTCAAGGTTCATTTTGTCCTTCCACATAGGTGGAAGGGAAGATCCTTGCTTTATACACAGCAAATTAATATGTGCCTCTTACTCCCCGGTCAATATACTCTATTGGCATATGTTAAAAACTATACTGCAAAGACTAGATGCAATTTCTGAGCGAGGTTGTCCTGAGATCTTAACAGCAACCAATGACATGCATTATTAATGCTAATCTATATTTGTATTCCTTTGTTCTGCAATAGTAGTTTCGCTCATAGTTTTGGCGATACTCTTTAATTTAAGTATCTTATCATCTTCAATGAGTGATCTATTCATTAGACTTTGGCTGCGAGATCAATTGAGAGGTAACCCCAAGTTCTGATTCTTGATAATCTCATAACCAGTCTTGCTTTATAGAGTAGATACATCAAGGTAGCTGTGTTCCAGTGACTACTTGCATAAGAAACGGTATTTTCGTGATTTTTATTAATCCAGGTTCTACCGTTGCTTAAAAGCTATCAGCGTCAAACTGCAGGCAACAAGCGATAAACTCAAAAGTACCATGCTAGAATTGAGTTTAATAACTCGCCTGAGATCTGAAAGCCAGATTCACTAAATATGTGCCAATATCCTAGAGACTAATAGACTATAGACTTCAAATAGCTTGCCCGTTTACAAACGCTTTCACCATCCATTTAAACAGATGAAAATAGGTGCTTCTGAATATTATGAATACGCAAAAAATTTTCACCTCAACTCCGATAATGTCAGAATTGCAACAGATCTTCTTGTCACGAATGCTTATCCGGGCCTCTCTCACAATAAATCACGATTCATAAACCTTCTTTTAAAGCCATATCTTGCATCTATCATTCCGCCTCTAATTTCCAATGGTGAATTCAAAGCAGCTTTGTCCGGCAGTATTCATACAAACCGAATCACCAAGACCAACTCTCTCAATATAAATGTATTTGATGAAACCGATTCGCTTAGGAAATATCTCCTAACTCCTGAAGGATATTCCTACGTAAACGAATGGCTCAAAAACTACAATAGTAAGCAATTAAGAAGTTGCTATCTAAGACTGATTCAATCTCAATCTGCGAGTGCTCCAAGGCTGAGGTGGTTCAAAAAATTCACTATCCTAGCTAAGAATACTATAAGACATGTAGCTGTTAAGTGCATATTTCCCGGAAAGAAAGTATTTATTTCCGACCTATACTTTCGGAATTCATTTGTTTCTCGCTTGCTGTCTTGGAATCCCCCCCAAGACCATTCTCTTGCCTCGGCTGTTCATCTAGATTGTGATCTTAGAGACGCACTACTTACTAACCTTGTCTTCGAGACTAATGCTCAGGCTTATCTTCTTTACGTTTTTGCTTTGCAGCATTTGCCTATAAGCTTGCTTGAGGCAGTGTATCTTGATGCATTTCCGCGTGATGATGGCTATCCGAGCGAATCTTTTGACTATGCCCTGTCTTCTTACGCTCAGTTATCCACTGAACGATATCGAGTGTGGCTTTATTCTCAGCATCTTTGTAACCGATTATTTAAAGTAATTGTCTACCAACATGGTCTCATGGGTGTTCTCAGAGCGGACCGGCATTTGGTTCAACTGGTTGATGAGATATTATCTGACATCTTGTTCACATGGGGGCAATACTCATTAAATAGTATTGACAGTCTAAACTACATCCCGGTCGGTATTGCGCCACCAAAAATCGTTCGTACAGGGTTTCGTTTCAGCAAACGCAACGCCGTATGTTTTGTGACCCAACCTAGCGACATACTTCTTTCTGATCAGAGTTGGGAGTCAAAGATTATTGACATTGCTAGGTGCGCCAGTCTCGTTTATAACTCTAAGAAGCTTCATGTCATAATCAAGCTATATTGCGATTCTTCAGAGTCCCGTCAGCGTCAGTTGTTCACTGAAAACATATTGGTACCTTTTGCGTTTGACTCTCATCCGGGTTGGAGTAGCCCTGGGCTTAAGTGTGCGAGTCTTTTTGTGTTTACATATGTCTCAACCGGATTTTGTGAGGCGCTTTCGGCAGGGATTCCGGCGATGTTGCTAATCGATGATAATAGTCATCTTACGACTCACTTCAGTAACCTCATTAAACCTCTGCGTGAAGCAGATATCCTTCACTTCAACATCCCATCACTCCTTGAAGCCATTAAGAAAGTCGGTCACGATACTGAGAGCTGGCAGGCATCCCTGAGTACTAAAGCTTCAATTGATTTGTTCAAGCGTTCATATGCGCAGAAAGCAAGCGGTACTCTTGATATCTTGCGCAAAATTGGTCGAGCCCTCTAGGAGTGATGCTTGCTTGTGTCGAACTCTAAATATCTTTGTTCCAATCTTGTGTAGCCGCTTTTTAGTGAACTGGCTGGTATATGGCTTTCACACAGTCAAAGTCTGAAATACACTTTGCACTTCGGCGGATAAAACAAAATGCCTTACTTCCTTGCTAATGCCTGTTTCAGGTGGCTGCAGTAGCAGTGCCGGTTCTATGCGCTGGTTGCTACCATTAGTAAAAACTGCTGATATAATATACTGGTCTTTGATGGAAAAAAGATCTGTAAGTGTCTCTGATTTAGACCTATAGAGTTCAAGCATCTGGCCCAGTGAGCCTCGCTGGCATTTTCTGAGTTCAAGAGCAGGTTTCAAGACTGCAAGAGTCCCCTGTCGCGAAGCAAGAACAAGTTCATGCTCCTTATCTAAAGCCGCAGCGCCCACCACCTTTTCCCCAGGCAGCAAGCGCAACAGCACAGGTCCTTGTGCGTTCCTTCCCATCACCGGCAGATTCTCCTCATTGACCTCCAGACGCAGTAAGCGACCGGTGCTGCTGCCCACCACTAGATCGTCCCCGTACTGGCAAAGCACCACACGTTTGAGGATCACACCTTCCTTGAGCTTGAGAATTGACGTGGCCCGGCCGGAAAGGTCCTGGAACTCACAGAGGGGAAGACGCTTGAAGCGGCCATCACTGCTGAGCAGGCCCACGCTCTTTCCTTCTGCGTCTTCCGGCAGCGGCAGTAGTTGCACCACCCGTTCCCCGCTCATCCCCTCGGGCAGGAATTTCTCCAGGCTGCCAGGGTTCTGCCCGGCAAACTCCCAGCGCAGCAACGCCACACGGCCCGCATCGGTGAAGGCCAACAGCGCGGGCCTGCTGCTGATCGGCAGGATCAGGCGGGCTGGCGAGGGGTTGTCGCCTAGAGGTGCTGGCTCATCGAGGTGAAGCCGTCCCAGCAATTGGGGGCCAATCACCCTGACCTGCCCATCGGCTTGGATCACCAGGCGGCCATCGCTGGGCAGCCCTTCAAAGGCCCGTTGGCGTAGTAGTTCCGTGTTGGGCCGTTGGGCCGCGGTGCGCTGGGCGACCAGCTCATCACCGCCTTCCACGAGTCGGGTGCGCCGAGGTGTGGCAAAGCGCTTCTTCAACGCCTTGAACTCCGACACCATCGTGTCGAGCAGGGCGGGACGTTCCTCCAGCAGGTGACGCAGGCGCGCCCGCTCCTGACGCAGGTCGTCCGCCTCCTTGCGCAGGCTTTCCTGTTCGAGGCCCGTCAGCCGGCGCAGGGGCATTGCCAACACCGCATCGGCCTGCCGCTCATTGATGTCGAGGTGCACCTGCAGGCTGGCCTTGGCGCTGGAGGCATCGGGTGCGGCGGTGATCATCTCGATCACCCGTTGCAATGCATTGAGGGCGGTGATCAAACCCTCGACGACTTCCAGGCGATCTTCCGCACGCTTGAGGGCGTGCTTGGTCCGCCGAATGATCGTCAGCTCGCGGTAGTCCAGGAACTCCTGCAGGAGCTGGCGCAGGCTCAGCTGGATTGGTTTGCTGTGGACCAGGGCCAGCAGGATCGCGCCGTAGTTGCTCTGCAGCGCCGTGCGCCGCTGCAGATCGGCCAACACCTTCTCTGGGTTGGCGTCCCTCCGCAGCTCCACGACGACTCGCATGCCGTCGCGGTCGGACTCGTCGCGGATGTCGGCGATCCCGTTGATCTTGCCGTCGTTGACCTGCTCGGCCAGCTTTTCGATCCAGCCCGCTTTGCTGAGTTGATAGGGCAACTCGGTGATCACCACGGCCCCGCGCTTGTGCCGTCCTTTGCCCGGCTGAATCTCCTCGATGTGGGCGACGCCCCGCATTGGGATGCTGCCGCGGCCATAGAGATAGGTGTCGCGTAGGCCGCTGCCGGTGAGCACTTCACCGCCGGTGGGGAAGTCGGGGCCTGGCACCAGCTCGAGCAGCTTTTCGTCGCTCAGTTCAGGCTTGCGCACAAGGGCAATTAGGGCATCCACCACCTCCCCCAGGTTGTGGGGAGGAATGTTGGTGGCCATGCCCACGGCGATGCCGGTGCAGCCATTCAGCAGCAGGAAGGGCAGCTGGGCCGGGAGCACGGTCGGCTCCTGTTGGGAGCCATCAAAGTTGTTGGCGAAATCGACCGTGTCGCTGCCGATCTCATCGAGCATCGCCTCATTGGCAATGGGCGCCAGCCGCGTCTCGGTGTAACGCATGGCAGCCGGTGGATCGTCGTCCACCGAGCCAAAGTTGCCGTGGCCATCCAGCAGCGGATTCCGGCTGGCGAAGGTCTGCACCAGCCGGACCAAAGCGTCATAGACCGCTTGGTCGCCGTGGGGGTGGTACTTGCCGAGTACGTCGCCCACCACGCGGGCGCATTTGCGGTAAGGGCGATCGGGGGTCAACCCCAGCTCGTGCATCGCAAACAGGATGCGCCGCTGCACGGGCTTGAGGCCATCGCGGGCATCGGGCAAAGCCCGTCCCACGATCACGCTCATGGCGTATTCCAGATAGGAGCGCTGCATCTCCTGATGCAGCTCAATCGGCTGGATACGACGCTCGTCGGATGGGTCGGGCAGCGGCTTTTCGGGACGCGCCTTGGCCATCCGAGGTCAGAAAGTGCGGCTCAGCCTACCGAGGTTGTTCAACGGGCTCAGCATCGGCATTGGCCTGAGCCCGCTCCACATCGCCCTTCAAGCTCGCGTTGGCCAGCAGAACACTGGTGGCTTCCCGCAGGCGCGTACCCCAGAGCTGCTCTTGCTGATAGCTGCTCAGCACGTAGTTGGGATCACCCGCTAGGGCACGCTTGGCCAGGTCCAGGCTCTCGCCGTTGCTGGGGTCTTGGGCATTCAGTGCCGCAGCCAAGGCCAACATCGGTTCCGCCGCCGTGGGCCGAATCGCCAGGACGGAGCGCCAGCGTTGGATTGCTTCGGCGTCCTTGCGCTGTTCGTAGAGCACCAGCGACTGGTTATTGATGGCCTCCCAGAAGTCGCTGCGCAGCTTCGAGGCCCGCTCAAAGGCCGAGAGCGCCGCTTTGGATTCCCCCAGCAGGATGTAGCCGTTGCCGAGATCGAAGTAGGAACCAGCGTTCTTGTCATCGATGCGCTGACCTTCGCGGATCAGTTCAACGGCGCGGGCCGGTTGGTTGGCTTTGAGGGCCAGGGAGCCCTGGGCAAAGAGGATCCCGGCATTGCGGGGGTCCAGGTTTCGCGCCTGCTCGAGCGATGCGGAGGCTTCGGCGTCCTCTCCACTGCGCAATTGGGCTTCCGCCAGCAACAGCCAGCCCCGGGCATCCGTTGGGATCAGCTGAACGGTCAGCGCCGCGAGGCTGGCGGCCTCTTCCGCCTGGCCCAATTTCAAGAGTCGGCTGGCGGCCTGGGCAATGCCCAGACCAGCGGCTTCCAGGTTGCGCTCGCTGGGCAGCACGACGTAGGGCACCAGCGCCTTGGCGGGGGTCCCAGTGAGGCTTGCCAGCATCAGGGGCGCTGTGGCCAGAACCTTCAACCAGCGCGCGGCCATCGATGCAGGGCGATCGAGCGCTCAGCCTAGGGCTGCTGCAATGTTTCGCCTCCACATTGAGGGCTTGATCCGCCGCAGGGCGGAGGCCCGCAGCTTCTCGTCCCACGCGCCGTCGCTCCAGCCCAGGGCATCAGCCCCCTGGAGATCCAACCACCACGGCCTGGGCTGCAGATCGGGATCGGTGCTGGAGACCAGTGCTTGCTGGTTCCAGGGGCAGACGTCCTGGCAGATGTCGCAGCCGGCCACCCAGCCGTTCAGGTTTGAGGCGATGTCGGCGGGCAACTGGTCCGCCCGGTTCTCGATCGTGTGGAAGGCGATGCAGCGGCGGGCATCGACAACAAACGGCTCGGTGATGGCCTGAGTCGGGCAGGCGTCCAGGCAGGCGCGGCAGGCCCCGCAGTGGGGCATAGCGGGTTCATCAGCGGGGAGCTCCAGGTCGATCAATAGATGCCCGATCAGCAGCCAGGAGCCCCAGTCGCGGTTGATCAGGTTGCTGTGTTTCCCGATCCAGCCCAGGCCCGCTTCCTCGGCCCAAGCCTTATCCAGTAGCGGTGTGCTGTCGACGCAGGCGCGCCATTGGGTCTGCGGCTGGTTGCTCTCGAGCCAACGCCCCAGGGCCCTTAGGCGTCCATCGATCACCCGGTGGTAGTCCCGGCCCCAGCCGTAACGGGCCACCTTCAAGCTGCCGGGCGCAGGCTGGCGATCGACGTAGTAGTTCAGCCCCACCGCCACAACACTGCGGACCCCCGGAAGCAAGGCCTCAATGGCTTGCCGTCTGGAGTCCTGCATCCAGGCCATCTCGCCCTGATGCCCCGCGCTCAGCCAGCGCTGCAGGGCGGCGTTGCGCAGGCGAATCCGCTCGCTGCCCCTCGCCGAGGCAATACCCACCAGGTTGAAGCCCAACTCCAAGGCCTGGGCCTTGAGGGCGCTGGCCAGCTCTCCAGCCGGAAGGGGCTGTGGCTGCGGTTGATCGCCCCTACGCTTGCCCAACTTCCAAGGCCCTCCCGGTGAGTTCAACAGTTGCAGGACGCTTCTCTAGTTTGTTGCGCTGGCTAGGGATCACCCTGGTGCTGCTGCTGGCGCTGCAATTGCTGGCGGTGCTCTCGGTTAACGGCTGGGGCGATGAGAGCTTCCGTCAGCTGCTGAGCTCCACCCTGATCACCCAGTCGCCGATGGCTCTGGTGGGGATGCTGTTGATGCTGATCGCTGCGCGGCTCGAGGATCCCCAGTCCGGTCCGACGCCCCTGCGTTGGACGGTGTGCGTGATCAGTGGTGTTCTGGCGCTGGCCCTGCTGTTCACGGTTCCTGCCACCATCGGTGGTGATCAGAGCCTGAGCGATCAGACCAACCAGTCCCTGCAGGCCCAACGCGGCCAGTTGGAGATGGCCAAGGCCCAGCTCGACAACCCCAAGGTGCTGGAGCAGGTGATAGAGCAGGGGTTTCAAACCGGTCAGATCCCCGAGACGGCTAGCGAAGACGAGAAGAAGAAGGCCGCTCGCGCCTTCATGCAAAGCCAGCTGCAGCAGGCGGAGAACCAAATCAAACAGGCCGAAACCCGCCGTGATTTGGCTTTGAACCAACGCCGGATTGGTGGCACAGGCACCGCTGTTGTTCTGGTGATTGCCTTTGCCCTGCTCGCCCTGGCGTCTGTTCTGTAGGGCGACTGGCTAAGTTGCAGGTTGGCCCTTTGTGACCGGAATTCCGGCCAGTTGAGCGACGCAACGTAGTGGTGCAATCGAGTCCCAGACCTGAGCAACCGCTGGGCGATCGTCTCCAGCAGGACCTCAAGAACGACCTGATCGCCGGTCTGTTGGTGGTGATTCCGCTCGCCACCACGATCTGGTTGGCGACGACGGTGAGTCGCTTCGTGTTGGCGTTTTTGACGTCGATTCCGAAGCAGCTCAATCCGTTCAACACCCTCAACCCTGTGCTGCAGGAGTTGATCAACCTGGGCCTGGGTCTCCTGGTTCCCCTGCTCGGGATCCTGTTGATCGGTCTGATGGCCCGCAATATCGTGGGTCGCTGGTTGCTGGAGTTCGGCGAGGGCACGCTGCAACGGATTCCCGTGGCGGGTTCCGTCTACAAGACCCTCAAGCAATTGCTGGAGACCTTCCTGCGGGATAACTCCAGCCGTTTCCGCCGCGTCGTGCTGGTGGAGTACCCCCGCGAGGGGCTCTACGCCCTGGGCTTTGTGACTGGCGTTCTGGGGGCGACCCTGTCGGCTGGCTTTGAGAAGCCGATGCTGAGCGTCTTTATCCCCACAGCTCCGAACCCCACGACCGGCTGGTATGCCGTGGTGCCGGAGTCCTCCGTTCAGGATCTCGATCTGTCGGTTGAAGACGCCTTCCGCACAATCATCTCGGCGGGCATCGTCAATCCCGATGAGCGTGAGACGCCAGCCAGCCGCAGTTTCTCCAGCCTTCTCGCCCAGCTGCGGGCCCCCGCTTACTCCCCCCTTCCCTCCAATAAGGCCTGATGCAGAGCCGCTCCGTAGCCCGCGAACTGGCCCTGCTGATGCTCGGTCAGGTCAGTGACCGTCAGCCCAACGCCGACACCTCCCTCGACACTCTGCTGCAACAGGCTCTGGCTTCCCTGAGCCAACACGTGCGGGAGGCCCTGGATCAGGCCGCCACCGAATTGCAGGCCGCCCAACAGCAGCTGCTCGACAGCGAGTTGCAGGACCAGGGCGCCGTTGGTCAGTTGCCCCGCATTCGCCAGCACCTCCAGGACGGCCTGGAGCATGCCGAGAACGGCCTGAACCGCCTGTCCGCCAGCCTGGAGCTTCCGAGGTTGCTGATGCTCTCGGATCAAGAGGAGATCCGCCGCGGTGCCATCGAGCGAGCCCGGGCAGTTCTGTCGGGTCGTGCTGACTTGGATCAACGCCTCGATGCGGTCATGGAGGGCTGGCGTCTGACGCGGCTGCCTCGCATTGACCGCGACATCCTGCGGCTCGCTGCCGTGGATATCGAGCAGTTCAACACCCCTGCGCCGGTGGCCTGCAATGAGGCCGTCGAGTTGGCCAACCGCTATAGCGATGAGCAGGGCCGCCGCAT
>JACLAB010005290.1_pt1 | contig 19535 bp, 14 predicted proteins | sample 8027921 | NCBI WGS metagenome assembly JACLAB01 (sample SAMN15725117, study PRJNA655200) | protist metagenome | isolation source: fluorescence activated cell sorting (FACS) single amplified genomes of... | place: USA: West Boothbay Harbor, Gulf of Maine | collected 2000-07-19 | reverse complement strand
CAAACTAAACGTTTAAAATTTACACCCTATTCAATAAGAATCAAAAAATAAATAATCTTATAGACTCCATTTCTATAAAATGGTAAAGTATTAAGAAAGCAAAAGTGAGATTACATTCAATCAGAACGCTTTTATGATGAAAAGTAACCTTACTTACAGGTAATTTTAAAGAAAGATAAACTATGGAAAATTCAATTAGTTTAGGCTTACTCCATGGACTTGTGTATGGTATCGTACCAGCTGCTCCGTGGTTTGTAGCCCTTAAACGATACCTCTTAGAAGGTAAAGAACGAGGACAACTTGCTGTAGCAGGAACAATTGCAGGACAAGTGAGTCTTTTAGCATTAACGTTTTTTGGATGGAATCAAGTACTCTGGATTTGGTACTATTTTGAACCTGCTTTAATTATTCTTGGAACGATGGCAGTTGGTCGTTGTGCACTTGATTGTTGGGTAGAACAAACATCAAGCTTACAAACTGAACCAGTGCCTTTAGCAAACAAGAAAGAAGGTTTTTATTATTTTCTTGTAAACTTTGGATTAATGTTTTGTAATCCAGCACACTTAGAAGGAAGTCAAACGCTTCTTAGTTCAATCCCAGGAAACCGATATTTTTATTTAATTGCATTTACAATCACGTATAGTGGGATTATTCTCGCCTTTTGGGCAACCCTTGGATATCGAATCTTCGGAAAAGCTTATGCAGGGTTAGGACCGCAACAAACATTAACCCGTTACCGTATTCGCCGTGTTGCTGTGGGTATGGTTGCAGCTTTATTTATTCAATTTGCAAACTGTACACCAGAAGCATTAGTTGTTTACCATTTTGATAGTCTTTTTACGTATACACCCTTTGAGCAATTCAAACACCATAAAACTCGTGGATATATTTGGGAACCTGTAACTAACGGTAGTATTGGATTTTCACGTCAGAGTACGCGTACTACAAACAAGCAGGGTATTCTCATGGATCAAGAGGAAAAAGCGGATATTACGCATAAATCAATGTGGAATAACCAAGTTCGTTATGACGAATGTAACCAAACTCGTGAACGTGAATTAGATAATGATGAGTGGAATGAAGAAGCATCTTTCCATGAATTTGGAGGGGTTAACCAAGCTACTCTTCACGCTCGTTTAGTTCCATTTAATTTATATATGGTACCAAAATGGGAGCGTCAAGAAAATAAAGACTTTGTATTAACATTACGTAAAATTCGTGATGAAATGGATGAAAAATTACTTTCAAGTGGGAACTCATATGCTCAAAACGCATCTTTACCGTTTTCAGATGAATGGGATGTTGAGTTAGATTACATTATTAACCCATCCGCATTAGCAGAAAAAGCGGAATCAAAAGGAGCGTATAAAGACATGCAAAAGTTTATCCGTTCAACAAAGTGGACTTCTAATCATTTACATCTTGGTAATGGATTTGATACGGAAGCGTCATATGCTAAACTTCATAAACTTCCTGCTGAAGTCCGTTTACCTTGGCACTATCCAGCTGTCAAGCCGTTAGAGACGAAATTCCTTCCACCGGCGAGTCGCCAAACACCTGAAGAGATTGAATCTTTAAATCAGCAAATTCAGGCAAATGCTGAGTTTTTAGCGAATGAGCCAGACCGTATTCAACCGGATATTTATCGCCGTCTTTCAGAATATCGTATGTCACGTAAAACAACGCCACGCCCATTTGATGCAGAGCGTGAAGCTCGACTTAAAGCTGAAAGTGAATTCCGTCGAAATACATATTCAATTCCAGAAGAAATGCGCACTAAATAAGCTTTTTTTGATTGCTTTTTTCCGCTATAATAGTTAATAGCGGGATAGAGCAGTCTGGTAGCTTGTAAGGCTCATAATCTTAAGGTCACAGGTTCAAATCCTGTTCCCGCCATAAAAAATAAAGAGTGGTTGCAAAGATATATCTCTATATTTTTGAGGAAAGTCCGAACTCTCAAGAAATGAAAACAACTTAAGAATATTAAGTGCATATTATGTGAGGAAAGTGCCACAGAAATTAAACTTTTCTATTGTTTAATAGATCAAAGGTGCAATTACAGAATAATTTTGAGAAAAGTATTCTCGGTAGACCCTTGTTGAGAGCAAAAGTTGGGGTTTGAATTTCATTTCTTCAAACCCTTATCTTGCTAGAAAATTTCAGTAATGAGATTTCCAGATAAATAACCGCAAAAACAGAATTCGGCTTATACTTTATTTTTTTCAAGAATTCTCTAGACAAAATAGAGCGTTCTAATTATTATATTAATAAGCGGGTGTAACTCAATGGTAGAGTGTCATCCTTCCAAGTTGAACGTTGCGTGTTCGAATCACGTCACCCGCTGTAGAATTTTTTAATATAAAAATATAGACATTAACCCTTATCTTTGATATTGTAATGTGTAAGTGTCTGGCGGGCGTAGCCAAGTGGTAAGGCAAAGGACTGTGACTCCTTCACTCGCGGGTTCGATCCCCGTCGTTCGCCCAGAATACATAAATTGCAATTTTTTATAGATTATGAAAGTTCGTGCATCAGTAAAGAAAATGTGTCCTAAATGTCGTGTAATTCGTCGTCATGGGAAAGTAATGGTAATTTGTAGTAATCCTAAGCACAAGCAGCGCCAAGGATAATGTTTACTCGTGAAATGTTTTATAATGTTTTATTATAACCCTAACTTTAAAGTTAGGGTTATAAACGAGATCCTAAAAAATTTAGACAATAATATTGCAATCTTAATATAGTTTACCTTATTATATTGGTATAAGGGTCTATAGCTCAGTTGGTAGAGCGCCTCGTTTACACCGAGGATGTCGGCGGTTCGAGTCCGTCTAGGCCCATTTTAATTGCTGTTCTTTTTTGTGTATACAGAAGAATATGCTATAATCATAATTAGAAAGTCAATGAAATTAATATTATGTAAAGAGGTAGCTTATGGGATTACCGTGGTACCGTGTACACACTGTTGTTTTAAATGACCCGGGTCGTTTAATTGCAGTACACCTTATGCACACAGCATTAGTATCTGGTTGGGCAGGTTCAATGGCATTATACGAATTAGCAGTATTTGATCCTTCAGATCCAGTACTTAACCCAATGTGGCGTCAAGGAATGTTCGTTCTTCCGTTTATGACACGTCTTGGAGTAACAAACTCTTGGGGTGGGTGGACAATTAGTGGTGAAAGCACATCTAATCCAGGACTTTGGTCTTACGAAGGTGTAGCAGCTTCACACATTATTCTTTCAGGACTTCTTTTCCTTGCGGCAATTTGGCACTGGGTATTCTGGGATCTTGAGCTTTTCCGTGACCCACGAACTCAACAACCAGCATTAGACCTTCCAAAGATTTTTGGTATTCACCTTTTCCTTTCAGGAGTTCTTTGTTTTGGATTCGGAGCATTCCACGTAACTGGACTTTTTGGTCCTGGTATTTGGGTATCTGACCCTTACGGACTTACAGGAGCGGTTGAGCCAGTTGCACCAGCATGGGGAGCTGAAGGGTTTGACCCTTACAACCCGGGTGGTATTGCTGCTCACCACATCGCTGCAGGTATCGTAGGTATCCTTGCAGGTCTTTTCCACTTAAGTGTGCGCCCGCCGCAGCGTCTTTATAAGGCGTTACGTATGGGTAACGTTGAGACAGTACTTTCAAGTTCAATTGCAGCTGTATTCTGGGCTGCGTTTGTAGTTGGTGGAACAATGTGGTACGGATGTGCTGCAACTCCAATCGAACTTTTCGGACCAACTCGTTACCAGTGGGACCAAGGTTTCTTCCAGCAAGAAATTGAGAAGCGTGTACAAACTAGTGTAGCTGGTGGTGCATCACTCTCTGATGCTTGGGCAACTATTCCTGAGAAGCTTGCATTCTACGATTACATTGGAAACAACCCAGCTAAGGGTGGTCTTTTCCGTTCAGGACCAATGGATAATGGTGATGGTATTGCTGCAGGTTGGTTAGGACACGCAACATTCACAGACAAAAACGGTCGTGAACTTTTCGTTCGCCGTATGCCAACTTTCTTTGAGACATTCCCAGTAATTCTTATTGATAGTGATGGTGTTGTACGTGCTGACGTACCATTCCGTCGTGCTGAGTCTAAGTACTCAATTGAGCAAGTAGGGGTTAACGTTACTTTCTACGGTGGAGAACTTGATGGATTAACTTTCACAGATCCAGCAACTGTTAAGAAATATGCACGTCGTGCACAACTTGGAGAAGTTTTCGAGTTTGACCGTGCAACTCTTCAGTCTGATGGAGTTTTCCGTAGTAGCCCACGTGCATGGTTCACTTTCGCGCACGTAAGTTTCGCTCTTCTTTTCTTCTTCGGTCACATTTGGCACGGAGCACGTACTATCTTCCGTGATGTATTCGCTGGTATTGATCCAGATTTAGATGAGCAAGTAGAGTTCGGTGCATTCCAAAAACTTGGTGATGTAACAACTCGTCGTCAAGCTGTTTAATTACTAGGAGTAACATATTATGGAAGCTATTGTTTACACGTTTTTACTTGTAGGGACTCTTGGAATTATTTTCTTCGCAATCTTTTTCCGCGAGCCACCTCGTATTGCAAAATAACCTTTTTTAATTAACTTCGGTTAATTATTAAGATATTTAGGGGGAGGGGTATTCTCCTTCTCCTAAAAATTTCTTATTAAAATAATAAAAATTAACCCTTATTTACTTGTATAGAATGGTATTAATCTTGTAGAATATAGATAGTAGAAAATCGCGTTATAAATTTTTATTTATGATGAAATAATTATTAACAATTAGGTAAATAGTATGACTATTGCACTTGGAAAAGTTGACGAGAAGCGTGGTTGGTTTGACAACGTGGACGACTGGCTTAAGCGTGACCGTTTCGTATTTGTAGGATGGTCTGGTATTTTATTATTCCCATGTGCGTATTTCGCACTTGGTGGGTGGCTTACTGGAACAACATTCGTATCATCATGGTACACACACGGACTCGCAAGTTCATATCTTGAAGGATGTAACTTCCTTACATCAGCTGTATCAACACCATCTAACAGTATGGCACACTCACTTCTTCTCCTTTGGGGACCAGAAGCACAAGGTGACTTTACTCGTTGGTGCCAGCTTGGTGGATTATGGACATTTGTAGCTCTTCACGGAGCATTTGGATTAATTGGTTTTATGCTTCGTCAATTTGAAATTGCACGTGCAGTACAAATTCGTCCTTACAACGCAATTGCGTTCTCTGCACCGATTGCTGTATTCGTATCAGTTTTCCTTATTTACCCTCTTGGACAATCAGGATGGTTCTTCGCACCTTCATTCGGTGTAGCTGGAATTTTCCGTTTCATTCTTTTCTTCCAAGGTTTCCACAACTGGACACTTAACCCATTCCACATGATGGGTGTAGCTGGTGTACTTGGAGCTGCACTTCTTTGTGCAATTCACGGTGCAACTGTAGAGAACACTCTTTTCGAAGATGGTGACGGTTCAAACACATTCCGTGCGTTTAACCCGACTCAAGCTGAAGAGACTTACTCAATGGTTACAGCAAACCGTTTCTGGTCACAAATTTTTGGAGTAGCTTTCTCTAACAAGCGTTGGCTTCACTTCTTCATGCTTTTCGTACCAGTAACTGGATTATGGATGTCTGCACTTGGTGTAGTTGGTTTAGCACTTAACCTCCGTGCATACGATTTCGTATCACAGGAAATCCGTGCTGCAGAAGATCCTGAGTTCGAAACATTCTACACAAAAAACATTCTTCTTAACGAAGGAATCCGTGCATGGATGTCAGCTCAAGATCAGCCTCATGAAAACCTTGTATTCCCTGAGGAGGTACTTCCACGTGGAAACGCTCTTTAATTCAACTCTCGTTGTAGGTGGTCGTGACCAAGAATCTACTGGGTTCGCTTGGTGGGCTGGTAACGCTCGACTTATTAACCTTTCTGGTAAACTTTTAGGTGCACACGTTGCACACGCAGGTCTTATTGTATTCTGGGCTGGAGCTATGAACCTTTTTGAGGTTGCTCACTTCGTGCCTGAGAAGCCAATGTATGAGCAAGGATTAATCCTTCTCCCACACTTAGCAACTCTTGGTTACGGTGTTGGACCTGGTGGTGAGGTTCTTGATACATTCCCTTACTTTGTATCTGGTGTTCTTCACCTTATTTCTTCTGCTGTTTTAGGTTTTGGTGGTGTTTACCACTCAATTATTGGACCTGAGACTCTTGAAGAGTCATACCCATTCTTTGGGTACCTCTGGAAAGACAAGAACAAAATGACTACTATTTTAGGAATTCACCTTGTAATTCTTGGACTTGGTTGTTGGCTTCTTGTTTGGAAAGCTATGTACTTTGGTGGAGTTTATGACACGTGGGCACCAGGTGGTGGTGATGTACGTGTAATTAGCTACCCAACTTACGACCCATCAGTTATTTTCGGATACTTACTTAAATCACCTTTTGGTGGTGACGGTTGGATTATGTCTGTAGATAACATGGAAGACGTAATTGGTGGGCACATTTGGATCGGAACTACTTTAATTATCGGTGGTTTCTGGCACATTTTTACTAAGCCATTCGCATGGGCACGTCGTGCTTTTGTATGGTCTGGTGAGGCTTACCTTTCATACAGTCTTGCAGCTGTTTCAACTATGGCTTTTATTTCAGCTGTATTTGTATGGTTTAACAACACTGTTTACCCTTCTGAGTTCTTTGGACCAACTGGACCAGAGGCATCACAAGCACAAGCATTTACTTTCCTTGTTCGTGACCAACGTTTAGGAGCAAACATTGCTTCTGCACAGGGACCAACTGGATTAGGTAAGTACCTTATGCGTTCACCTACTGGAGAAATTATCTTCGGTGGTGAGACAATGCGTTTCTGGGATATGCGTGCTCCATGGGTAGAGCCACTTCGTGGACCAAATGGGCTTGATTTATCAAAGCTTAAGAACGATATTCAGCCTTGGCAAGAGCGTCGTTCAGCTGAGTACATGACTCACGCTCCTTTAGGATCACTTAACTCTGTAGGTGGTGTAGCAACTGAGATTAACTCAACTAACTTCGTAAACCCACGTAGTTGGCTTTCAACATCACACTACGTTTTAGGATTCTTCTTCTTTGTAGGGCACCTTTGGCACGCTGGTCGTGCTCGTGCTGCTGCTGCTGGTTTCGAGAAAGGAATTGATCGTGATACAGAGCCGGTACTTTCAATGCGTCCACTTGACTAATTTATTGTTAAATTAGTTTTAAGCTGATTCATTAAGTAGAGCCCCTTTAGTTTTTAAATTAAAGGGGCTCAGATTAAATAAATAAACAGAGAAATATTATTATACATCTTTCCTATCTTTTGCTAATATGTTTACAAGGACGTGTAGCTTAGTTGGATAGAGTATCTGGCTACGAACTAGAAGGTCGGGGGTTCGAATCCCTCCTCGTCCGATTTTATTCTTGATCAACTCACTAAAGACTAATTTGTTTTAGTTGTTTTTGCATTAATTGCAGAGAGCCAGACCAGTGTTTATTGGTCTGGCCTTTTTTATGGGACATATGGAAAGAGGCAGACATCGTGGTAGCTTTTGCCCTGAATTGTATACTGATACTCAGAAGCATTCGTTAAGAATGAGATTCAAAAACACATCATGGAGAGTTTGATCCTGGCTCAGAAGGAACGCTGGCAGCGTGCATAACACATGCAAGTCGAACGGGATTATTATCTTCGGATGATATGAGAGTGGCGAACGGGTGAGTAACACGTAAGAATCTACCTTTAGGACGGGGATAACTTCTGGAAACGGATGCTAATACCCGATATGCTGTGGAGTGAAAGGAATTTCGCCTAAAGATGATCTTGCGTCTGATTAGCTAGATAGTGTGGTAATGGCGCACTATGGCGACGATCAGTAGCTGGTCTGAGAGGATGGACAGCCACATTGGAACTGAGACACGGTCCAAACTCCTACGGGAGGCAGCAGTGGGGAATTTTCCGCAATGGGCGAAAGCCTGACGGAGCGACGCTGCGTGAAGGATGACGGCCTGCGGGTTGTAAACTTCTTTTCTCGAAGAAGAATAAATGACGGTATTCGAGGAATAAGCATCGGCTAACTCTGTGCCAGCAGCCGCGGTAAGACAGAGGATGCAAGTGTTATTCGGATTGATTGGGCGTAAAGCGTCTGTAGGCGGTTTGGAAAGTCTTTTGTGAAATTCTTCAGCTCAACTGGGGGTCCGCAAAAGAAACTTCTAGGCTTGAGGGAAGTAGAGGTACAGGGAATTTCCGGTGGAGCGGTGAAATGCGTAGATATCGGAAGGAACACCAATATGGCGAAGGCACTGTACTGGGCTTTACCTGACGCTAAGAGACGAAAGCTAAAGGAGTGATTAGGATTAGATACCCTAGTAATTTTAGCCGTAAACGATGGAAACTCACTGCCGAGCCGGTATTCGGAGCGGTGGTCAAGCTAACGCGTGAAGTTTCCCGCCTGGGGACTACGCATGCAAATGTGAAACTCAAAGGAATTGACGGGGACCCGCACAAGCGGTGGAGTATGTGGTTTAATTCGATGCAACGCGAAAAACCTTACCAAGGTTTGAAATCATTTCAAAACTCTTTGAAAGAAGAGCCTCCTTCGGGATGGAATGACAGGTGGTGCATGGCTGTCGTCAGCTCGTGTTGTGAAATGTCAAGTTAAGTCTTGTAACGAGCGCAACCCATGTCTTTTGTTGCTGTTTACAGTGCTTAAAAGAGACTGCCGCTCTACAGCGGAGGAAGGTGTGGATGATGTCAAGTCAGCATGCCCCTTATATCTTGGGCTACACACGTACTACAATGGTAGGGACAATGAGTCGCAAACCTGCAAAGGCTAGCCAATCTCAAAAACCCTATCTCAGTTCGGATTGTACTCTGCAACTCGAGTGCATGAAGGTGGAATCGCTAGTAATCGCTGGTCAGCATACAGCGGTGAATACGTTCCCGGGTCTTGTACACACTGCCCGTCACACCATGGAAGTCGATCCTTCCCTAAGTCGTTACTCGAACCTTTTAGGACGAGGATGCCGAAGGCAGGGTTGGTGACTAGGGTGAAGTCGTAACAAGGTAGCCGTACTGGAAGGTGTGGCTGGAATACCTCCTTTTAATGAGATCTTGAGAAATAATTCTCAAAAAGACCAAGCCGGAAGCGGCGCGTAATTGCCGCTGGCTACGGGCTATTAGCTCAGGTGGTTAGAGCGCACCCCTGATAAGGGTGAGGTCTCTGGTTCAAGTCCAGAATAGCCCATGGCACGGGGGTATAGCTCAGTTGGTAGAGCGCTGCCTTTGCAAGGCAGACGTCAGCGGTTCGAGTCCGCTTACCTCCAGCCAAATTTCTTTTTAACTAAAAGAACTGAATTGTGGAAACTTTAATTTAAAACAAAATCAATCAACAAAGAGTATATGGTGGAGATCTAGGGACCTAGAGCCGATGAAGGGCGTGATAACCGACGATATGCTTCGGGGAGCAGGACGTATGCTTTGATCCGAAGATTCCCGAATAGGGCAACCTTAAACATTCCTTCTTGAATTCATAGAGAAGAGAAAGACAACCCAGTGAACTGAAACATCTTAGTAGCTGGAGGAAAAGAAAGCAAAAGCGATTCCCAAAGTAGCGGCGAGCGGAATGGGACCAGTCTAAAAGAAAAATTTATTTTTCTGGTTATAGGACCAAACACTAAGGTATAGAAATTCTTGAGAAACGAAGCAGCTGAATCCTGCGCCATAGATGGTGAAAGCCCAGTCGTTGAATCTTGACTCAATGCCGTTTGGCTCCCAAGTAGTATGGGGCACGTGAAATCCCGTATGAATTCGCCAGGACCACCTGGTAAGACTAAATACTCCTAGGTCACCGATAGCGAAAAGTACCGCGAGGGAAAGATGAAAAGAACCCCTTTTCGGGGAGTGAAATAGAACATGAAACCGTATACTTACAATTGGTAGGAGGATGAACACATCTGACTGCATGCCTGTTGAAGAATGATCTGGCGACTTACGGTAAGTGGCATGGTTAAGATTTTTCATCGAAGCCAAAGCGAAAGCATGTCTTAATAGGGCACTCGTCCCTTATCGTAGACCCGAACCCAGGTGATCTAACCATGACCAGAATGAAGCTTTGGTGATACGAAGTGGAGGTTCGAACCGACCGATGTTGAAAAATCGACGGATGAGTTGTGGTTAGGGGTGAAATGCCAATCGAACTTGGAGCTAGCTGGTTCTCCTCGAAATGCGTTGAGGCGCAGCGGTTATTTATGAACTCTCAGGGGGTAAAGCTCTGTTTCGGTGCGGGCTGCGAAAGCGGTACCAATCTGTTGCAAACTCGGAATACCTGAGATGATTTCAAATAGCCAGTGAGACTATGGGGGACAAGCTTCATAGTCAAAAGGGAAACAGCCCAGACCATCAGCTAAGGCTCCTAAATAAAAGCTAAGTGGTAAAGGAGGTGAAAATGCTGTGACAATCAGGAGGTTTGCCTAGAAGCAGCCACCCTCTAAGGAGTGCGTAATAGCTCACTGATCAAGCGTTTTTGCGCCGAAAATTTCCGGAACTAAGTTTTTTGCCGAAGCTATGGATATATTATCTACATAATATGTGGTAGAGGAGCGTTCCGCCCAGGGAGAAGCCAAGCGCGTAAGCCGCGGTGGACAGGGCGGAAGTGAGAATGTCAGATTGAGTAACGAAAACACTAGTGAGAATCTAGTGCCCCGAAAACGTAAGGGTTCCTCTGCAAGGCTCGTCCTCAGAGGGTCAGTCAGGACCTAAGGTGAGGCCGAAAGGCGTAATCGATGGAAAGAAGGCTTATATTCCTTCACCGTTATTTTATTAGTCCTGAGGGACGAACAAATGAAGCGAAAGAAATTTGCCACCTTGGCAGGTGGGACAACAAATTCCTTCTCTCTCCATTTTTTCCAAGAAAAGCTCATCGACTTTGATAAAATAGCGCCTGTACCGTAAACCGACACAGGTACGTGGGTTGAATAAACTAAGGGGAGCGAGATAACTCTCTCTAAGGAACTCGGCAAATTGGCTCTGTACCTTCGGAAGAAAGAGTGCCCTGCATAAGGGCCGCAGTGAAGAGATCCAGGCGACTGTTTACCAAAAACACAGGTCTCCGCAAAGTCGTAAGACGATGTATGGGGGCTGACACCTGCCCAGTGCCAGAAGGTTAAAGAAGTTGGTTAGTTTCGACGAAGCTGACGACTGAAGCCCTGGTGAACGGCGGCAGTAACTATAACTGTCCTAAGGTAGCGAAATTCCTTGTCGGGTAAGTTCCGACCCGCACGAAAGGTGTAACGATCTGGATACTGTCTCAGAGAGAGGCTCGGTGAAATAAAAATATCTGTGAAGATGCGGATTACCTGCACGCGGACAGAAAGACCCTATGAAGCTTTACTGTAACCTGGAATTGCTCTCAAGCTTATTTTGCGCAGCTTAGGTGGGAGACGTTGAACTTCTTTTTCCGGAAAGGAGGGAGTCATCAGTGAGATACCACTCTTGGTAAGCTAGAGCGCTCATTTCTAACCGTTATCCGGTAGAAAGACAGTTTCAGGCGGGCAGTTTGACTGGGGCAGTCACCTCCCAAAAGGTAATGGAGGTGTACAAAGGTTCGCTCAGGCTGGACGGAAATCAGCCATAGAGTGTAAAAGCATAAGCGAGCTTGACTGCGAGACTGACATGTCAAGCAGAGACGAAAGTCGGTTTTAGTGATCCGACGGTGCTGAGTGGAAAGGCCGTCGCTCAACGGATAAAAGTTACTCTAGGGATAACAGGCTAATCTCCCCCAAGAGTTCACATCGACGGGGAGGTTTGGCACCTCGATGTCGGCTTATCGCATCCTGGAGCGGAAGTACGTTCCAAGGGTTGGGCTGTTCGCCCATAGAAAGCGGTACATGAGCTGGGTTCAGAACGTCGTGAGACAGTTTGGTCCATATCCCGTGTAGGCGTTTAGAACATTGAAAGGATCTCCCCTTTGTACGAGAGGACCAGGTGGGGACAATCCGCTAGTGTACCAGTTATTCCGCCAGGGGTAAACGCTGGGTAGCTATGATTGGAGTAAATAACTGCTGAAAGCATATAAGTAGGAAGTTCACCTTAAGATGAGTGTTCTTTGTCTATTAAACGAAACGTTTAAACAATGACATTAAGACCATGGGAAGACTACCCATTTGATAGGCGTGATGTAGACGCTCAGTAATGAGTTTTGAAGCTGACACGTACTAATAGGTCGAAGGATTTGATTTTATTTATTATTTTTTTTCTTGGTGTCTTCGTCAAAGTCGAGACACAGCATCCCATTCCGAACTGCGTGGTGAAAGGTTTCTGAGATTAAGATAGCTATCGGGACACTGATAGTGAAAACATATCGATGCCAAGACTTATACAACAATTAACTTACTAAAGAGGGGGGGCTGAACTAGATCAATCTAGTTCAGCCCCCCCTTTTTTAGTTTCTAATATAATTACATAATTCATTACAAATTTTCTGAAGGTAACAATTTACCTTCACGTCCAAGATTAGCTAGGTCTAAGTATTTCTCTTCAGAACTGATTGTTACAAGCTTAAGTTGATCTTTCCAACTTAAACCTGGATTAATTACTTCCATGGCAGTTTCGATTTGTGTCTTTTTTTCGACGTCACTGATATAAGGGTAAATACGTGGAAGTAAATATTCAAAACGAGCAGAACGTCCTAATACTGTTTGGTAAATAGCAGGCGAGTTCTCTAGTGTTGAACTATAAACTGAATCAATACGTTTACTACCCCCAGTTCCAAGCAATCGGCTTGCTTGAATAACTAATTTCTCATTACTTGAAGTAATTGTTAGAAGAACACGGAAATCGCGGGTAATACTGACACGACTTAATTTGGAGTTGTCAATAAGCCCACCAAGCCAGGCAATGTATTTTCCTGATAACTTATGATTTGGTTCGTTAGTGAAAGTCATAAATAATAGAAGGATATAAAACAGTTTAATCTACATATTGTATAGATCTATAGTTTAGTAGACGTAAATATAATGAAAACGTCATTTAAATGTTTAAACAAGGGGTTTCACGAGTATTATAAGTAAATTTGAAAAATTAGACTTACTTTGGCGAGGGTAACGAAGGCTAATTGAAAAAAAATTGTTTTCCATTAGTCCCATAATCAGACCCGCTGTACTAAGCCCTGCTAGAGAAGAAGTTTAAATCAAATTGCGGCCCCATGTATTATTTATTAGTATAACGAATTTAGTTTTTTTGACTTTGTATTTTATTTGGCTGTGCCCCCGAAGGGGCACAATTCTTAAACTATGTAGATAGTTTTAGAAGGTACTTGAATTACGCGTTGATTGAAGGAGCTTCAACTGAAGCGAGGTCAAGTGGGAAGTTGTGAGCGTTACGCTCGTGCATTACTTCCATACCGAGGTTAGCACGGTTTACGATATCAGCCCATGTGTTAATTACACGTCCGTTAGAATCTACTACAGACTGGTTGAAGTTGAATCCGTTAAGGTTGAAAGCCATAGTAGAAATACCAAGAGCTGTGAACCAGATTCCCATTACAGGCCAGATAGCGAGGAAGAAGTGGAGTGAACGTGAGTTGTTGAATGAAGCGTATTGGAAGATAAGACGTCCGAAGTAACCGTGTGCAGCTACGATGTTGTAAGTCTCTTCTTCTTGTCCGAACTTGTATCCTGCGTTTGCAGACTCGTTCTCAGTTGTCTCACGGATGAGAGATGAAGTTACGAGTGAACCGTGCATAGCAGAGAAAAGTGAACCACCGAATACACCAGCAACACCAAGCATGTGGAATGGGTGCATAAGAATGTTGTGCTCAGCCTGGAATACGATCATGAAGTTGAAAGTTCCAGAGATACCGAGAGGCATTCCGTCAGAGAAAGAACCTTGTCCGATTGGGTAGATAAGGAATACTGCAGTTGCTGCAGCTACAGGAGCTGAGTAAGCTACTGCGATCCAAGGACGCATTCCTAAACGGAATGAAAGCTCCCACTCACGACCCATGTATGAACAAATTCCGATGAAGAAGTGACATACGATAAGTTGGTAAGGTCCACCGTTGTAGAGCCACTCATCAAGTGAAGCTGCTTCCCAAATTGGGTAGAAGTGAAGTCCGATAGCGTTTGATGTAGGGATTACAGCACCAGAGATGATGTTGTTTCCGTACATAAGTGATCCAGATACTGGCTCACGAATACCATCGATATCCACTGGAGGTGCAGCGATGAAAGCTACGATGAATACTGAAGTTGCTGTTAAAAGAGTAGGGATCATTAATACTCCGAACCAACCGATGTATAAACGGTTCTCAGTTGAAGTAATCCATGAACAAAAACGTCCCCATACTGTCGCGTTTGCGCGGCGCTCTAAAGTTGCAGTCATAATAAAGAAGAAATAAAAATTTTAAAGAGTTACAAAATCAAAATTAACCAAGGCCAACTTATAAGATCTGTTATCTAGTATTATACCAGAGTTTCTGTGCCTAAACAGCAAAATAAAAAAAAGTATGTTTTTATTTTATAAATAGTGGATTAAATTATTTTTTTACATGTTGAGGCTTAAAAACTAGAAGCTTTGTGCCTCAACGATTAAACCAAGAACTGTGTTAGAAGCAAACAAAACAGTGTGTTGGCTTGAAACGTTCGAGGTATTAGAGATTTAATTGATCTCCACGACGGTATTGGAGGTATGCAGTTACAAATAACCCAGAAAGAGTTACAGGCATAAGTCCAAGCACGATTCCTGAAAGAAGTGTTTCAACCATATTTAACTTATTTGATTTAAAGGTTTTCTACGAGGTTTCTAATGAAACCTCGTAGAAATAGTATCGTCAAGATACTAAGTTAGAATTAGACTCTTACGAAGCATTCAAAATGAATGCCCCATAAGAAATAGAACCTTATTAAAGAGTATCTACTGTGTCGAACTCGAACTTAATCTCTTTCCATACTTCACAAGCTGCTGCAAGCTCAGGAGACCACTTACAAGCTGCACGGATTACGTCACCACCCTCACGAGCGAGGTCACGTCCTTCGTTACGAGCCTGAGTACAAGCCTCAAGTGCTACACGGTTAGCTGATGCACCTGGAGCGTTACCCCATGGGTGTCCAAGAGTTCCACCACCGAATTGAAGACAAGCGTCATCTCCGAAGATCTCTACGAGAGCTGGCATGTGCCATACGTGAATACCACCAGAAGCTACTGGCATTACACCAGGGAGAGATCCCCAGTCCTGTGTGAAGTAAATTCCACGGTCACGGTCCTTCTCAATGAAAGCGTCACGCATAAGGTCTACGAAACCAAGAGTTACGTTACGCTCACCCTCAAGCTTACCTACTACAGTACCTGAGTGAAGGTGGTCACCACCTGAAAGACGGAGAGCCTTAGCGAGTACACGGAAGTGGATTCCGTGGTTACGCTGACGGTCAATTACTGCGTGCATTGCACGGTGAATGTGGAGAAGAAGTCCGTGGTCACGACAGTAGTGAGCAAGAGTTGTGTTGTAAGTGAAACCACCAGTAAGGTAGTCGTGCATGATAATAGGCATACCAAGCTCTTTAGCACAAACCGCACGCTTCATTCCATCTTCACAAGTTCCAGCTGTTGCGTTAAGGTAGTGTCCCTTAACCTCACCAGTCTCAGCTTGTGACTTGTAGATAGCCTCAGCTACGAAAAGGAAACGGTCACGCCAGCGCATGAATGGCTGTGAGTTTACGTTCTCGTCATCCTTAGTGAAGTCAAGTCCACCACGGAGACACTCGTATACTGCACGTCCGTAGTTCTTAGCCGAAAGACCAAGCTTAGGCTTAATAGTACATCCAAGGAGTCCACGTCCGTACTTGTTAAGCTTATCACGCTCAACCTGGATTCCGTGAGGAGCACCCTGGAAAGTCTTACAGTATGCTACTGGAATACGAAGGTCTTCTAAACGGAGAGCACGAAGTGCCTTGAATCCGAATACGTTTCCTACGATTGATGTGAAAAGGTTAGTTACTGATCCTTCCTCGAAAAGGTCGAGTGGGTAAGCAACGTATGCGATGTACTGGTTGTCCTCACCTGGAACAGGCTCGAGGTCGTAACAACGACCCTTGTAACGGTCAAGTTGAGTAAGACCATCTGTCCATACAGTAGTCCAAGTACCAGTTGATGACTCAGCTGCTACAGCTGCTCCACACTCCTCTGCAGGTACTCCAGGTTGTGGAGTCATACGGAATGCTGCAAGAACATCAGTATCCTTTACCTGGTAGTCAGGTGTGTAGTATGTTAAACGGTAGTCTTTTACTCCAGCTTGGAATCCTGTTCCAGTCTTAGTTTCAGTTTGTGGTGCCATAATTAGTATGTTTATGAATTACACGCGTCCATAATTTCTAAATCTACTCGTAGAAAGACAATAAATGTCTTTATTAGATATCAATTGCTGATTATTCTTAATAATAATAATCAGCAACAATATTTTTTGCCAGGAACCAGATTTGAACTGGTGACACAAGGATTTTCAGTCCTCTGCTCTACCGACTGAGCTATCCCGGCTGTGTTGTCTATAACAATAGCGAACAGTTTGAACCCCTGTCAAGGTATTTTTATTTTTGTTTGGTGATAATCTAAATTATCACCAAACTTAACTACTTTTCTTAAAAAATAGTTTCAATCTTGCCTTATGTTAAAGGAAAAGAAAGTGCATCAGGGAAGAAACGGTTTAATTCAATTAAGATACCTGCGAGTAAGCTGAACCAAACAGCTGCAAGAACAGGCGCCGTTGAAAGATAAATTTGAAAATTTTTCATAGATTTGCCTCGAAAAACAATGAAGAAGTTTTGGGTTCAAGAGTGTATAGTGGTTTCTGATAGCAAAAAGTGCTTAATATCAATAACCAACAATCTTTAAATGTTTATTCGAAGTCCTTTGAGTTAGGGTTACGTCCTGGGTCGTTTGAAAGGAACCCAAAGATGAAAAGAGACACGAAGAAACTAACAACAGTATATACAAGAATTTTTAATGTAAGCATATTATTCCTCTCTTAAATTAACGGAAACTTACTGAAGCTTGCCATACAAATGCAAGAAGTAAGAATAAAACTGGAATAATTGGGAGTACGTCTACAAGTGGGTCAAATGGTGCGTAAGCCTCAGGTAAACGACCAAGAAGGAAAATTTGAGTCATGGGTATCTCCAATCAAAACAAATAAAAAGAATGAACTAGCGTTTTTATTATATATAATAACGGCCAACAAATCAAAATTCCAATGTAATTAATAATAAAAAAAAAAATAAATCGGAGAGAGTGGGATTTGAACCCACGGTAACTTGCGCTACATTGGTTTTCAAGACCAATACATTCAACCACTCTGACACCTCTCCGTCAGTTATAAAGTAACAAAAAGAATAGAGAGATGCAAGGCCTCTCTATTCTTTTTTATTCAGTTTTAGGTACTTACTTTGTAAGTGTAGTAAAACTTGTTGGATCAAGAACAACTAATTGCGAAAGAACCTTACGGTTAAGCATAATTTGGTCTTTCTTAATACTATGGATAAACTTACTGTACGTTGTTCCAGTTGTTCGAACTGCAGCATTAATACGGCGGATCCATAAACGGCGGTAGGTACGCTTTTTCTTACGACGATCGGTATAAGCAGTTGTAAGAGCTTTTAACGTACGTTGTTGTGCCGTACGGAATAATGTTGAATGTGAGCCACGGTATCCGCGGTTAAGTTCTAAAATTTTGTTGCGACGTTTACGTGCTACAGTTCCACGCTTTACTCGTGTCATAATATCTCCTTTTGAATAGCTTCGTAAAACAAAGGTATATTGATATAATTGTATAATTTTTGTTTTTTATTTAATTTTGAACAAGTTCGATTTTAAATAAATTTATGATATATCTATGTACATAGAATATAAAAAAAGGTGGTGTTCAGTCAAGAAGCAGCTTGTAATTTTCTTTTATGTTTTTTCGGAGAGAAAGGGATTCGAACCCTTGGTACGATTACTCGTACGTTTCATTAGCAATGAAATACTTTCGGCCTCTCAGTCATCTCTCCATCTTTTAAAAACGAAGATTCTACGCACAAGGAGTAGAAAATCTTGTCGATATACTCGTATATCTGGATTTTGTTTTGTTAAATCATACACGCCCTCTAGGACTTGAACCTAGGACATCAGGTTTTGGAGACCTGCGTTCTACCAACTGAACTAAGGACGCCTATTAATGAAGACTGACTTCAATGGATCTAACTAGACTTGAAGTTTCGGAGTGACAGGATTCGAACCTGCGACCACATCCTCCCAAAGGACGTACGCTACCAAGCTGCGCTACACTCCGACATGCTCTGTTGAAAAGATTACCAAAACTTTATATTTTAAACAATGAAGTTTTTTATTTTGCTTGTTTATAAATTTGATCTATAAACAAGCAAAAAATTTTAAAGTACTTTAAAAAAGTTAAAACAACTTTTTACTTATAAAGTTGAGTTCCAAGACGGAGTGAAAGAATACCAGTAATAAGTGCTACAAAAAGAGCAGTAAAAACTTGTGTATCAGATAAAGGCATAATGTTTGTTATGGTTTAAAGGTTTCCGCCACGTGCGAAAAGAGCTCCAATAATAATTGGACCTGCTCCTACAATAAGAGCAACGCTTACAAGTTGACCGATTAATTCAAGATTCATAAATTTTACCCGAAAGTTAAAATAAGTTTGCTTTAGATAAAAGCGATTCTACATTATCTTGTGATGCTGTAGAATTTAAAAGATTAAAGTTTATAAGTACGAATGACCTAATAAACAAAAAGATTAGCTAACCTGTTCTTTCTCGATGTAAAGAAAAAGTGATGCCATTGCAACAGCCGGGAAAACTAATCCTACGAGAGGCACAAAAATTGATGGTAATAATGATGCAGCCATGTGGGTTTCTCCTAAGGAAATATTTCACCAAAATCAGAGGTATAGAGGCGACATTACTATTATAGAAAAAAATCAAAAAACCTTCACTCTATTTGTGTCTTTTTTTTTTACTACGGGATTGACGGGACTCGAACCCGCAACTTCCGCCGTGACAGGGCGGTGCTCTAACCAATTGAACTACAAACCCAACAAAATTTGTTGTATCTTAATAATGCCTGATGATCTGGAATTTTGCAACAAAAACAAAAAAAAGATTTTTATTTGAAAAGTTGGCGTGTATGCCATCCTGTATGCAATGGTCTTCATTTAAAATTGCAATAGACCATACTTTTCACACCATCGTTTAAAATATTAGTAACCATTTTATATGGTTTATTTAAGGTAAAACTTTTACCTAAATTTACTAATTTAACATAAAGTAGGAATCCATTTCATTTTAATTCAAAATGTTGACTTTATATTGAAAGGTTTTCTGTTTATTTTCATAATAAATCAAAAGCAATAATCAATATGAACAAAATGTTTCTAAAATAAATGATCTTTAAGTTATTTACTATTTTCTAGTAAAGACTTTCAGTAATGAAATATAGAGGAAAAATTAATGACAATTAGTCCACCAGAACGCGAGATTAA
>JACLAB010009084.1_pt1 | contig 19564 bp, 13 predicted proteins | sample 8027921 | NCBI WGS metagenome assembly JACLAB01 (sample SAMN15725117, study PRJNA655200) | protist metagenome | isolation source: fluorescence activated cell sorting (FACS) single amplified genomes of... | place: USA: West Boothbay Harbor, Gulf of Maine | collected 2000-07-19 | reverse complement strand
TCGAGGTACTCAAATACTTACGCGAAGAAGCGGAAGCGCCGTGGGATTGGTATACTGCCACTTGGGCGGCTCAAAATGGTCATCTTCACATACTCGAATATCTTGTTGAGCGAAAGTATGATAAATATGACGAATATGTGTGTAAGTCGGCGGCCGAGAACGGCCACTTGGACTGTTTGAAGTACTTACACGAAACCGCCAAAGCGCCGTGGAACTCTCAGGCCGTACGAGCAGCGCACGCGAAAAACCAAATCGACTGCGTACAATACCTCCTCGACAACAACTGTCCTCTCCCACCCTTTTGGCGATACGGAGATGGAGAGTTACACGTGGTAGAATCAGAATATCTCTTGTAATACTAAAATGAAGAGAGAGACAAATAGAGACTCGAATTTTCTTCTTCAGTTCACACATCAACTCTTTTTTTCTCTGCATTTTAACACACGCGAAAAGAACAACAACAACAACAACAACAACAAAAATGATCATCCCGGTGCGCTGTTTCACCTGCGGCAAGGTACGTTTCGATCGCGCTCTTTACTTTCTTTCTTTTTATTCGTATTCTGCCATTCGTCCTCTTCTTCTTCTTTCATCACTTCCCCGCGCAAGAATCATCATCGTTTGGAGCCGCAAAACCGCTCAAATTCTCACACTTTAAAACTCTCTTTAAAACTCTCTAAAAAGGTGATTGGGAACAAGTGGGACACGTATTTAGACTTATTGCAAGCGGATTACGCGGAGAAAGACGCGTTAGACGCGTTAGAGTTGAAGAGATATTGCTGCAGGAGGATGGTCATGTGTCACGTGGATTTGATCGAGAAATTGCTGAATTATAACACGCTGGAGAGACAAGAGTAGTAAAGCGCTCGAAAAGACTTCCACCTCTTTGTACTACTATTAGTTAGTGTTATTACTACGACAACTACACGTATTATTATTACACCATACAATTGCTATTATACTACTCTAAACTGCGACTTTAGCTGTTATTAGTATTCATCGATTTCCGCGAAACTCTTGTTTCGTGAGCTTTCGTATATACTAAGGAGAAGGCGCGGAATTTTTTTCACCACCACCCCAAATGTTTTATTCTATTCTATTCTAAATTTGTTTTTACAAACCCCATTTCTGTTGGTCTTTTATGGAGGCGTCGTACGCTCTCTTTCCGGTTAACTTTTGCCCGGTTTTCGTGACGTACGTGCGCACGCCGGCGCCGGTCGTGTACCATCTCGCTTCTTGTTGATTATTCGCGCCGTTGTTGCTATTTTTACTACTCGTATTGAACGGATTTTGCATTTGCGCGTCATACGCCTCTCTCTCCCCGATTGTCATGGGCACTTGCGTCTTCCTTTTCCCGTTTGAGTTAAACTGCGCCTGGTAATCGACAAACACGACTTCGTTATTCACCCTCGAGCCGAGGAAGAGTTCCGAGGCTGGAACGTAATGCGGAAGAAGTTTCCGCCACTCTTTGTTTTTGTTATTGTTATTATTAGTACTAGTATTCGCGTTCGGAAGCAAAGGAGGAGGAGGCTTTTGATTTTGCCATTGAGTGTTGTACTCGCGAACCTCTAAAATTTCATCGTCGTCTATATCGTCTTCGATATCATCATCATCTTCGATATCATCATCATCATCGTCATCATCATCATCTTCTCTTCCTCCTCCTCCTTTTCGTCTGGTCATCTCTTCTAACCCCGACGAAAAGAAGGCAAATTTGCCCCTTTTTCCCGTCGAAGGTTTCGTATTCTCCTTAAAGTTTCCTTCTTTTTCCTCCTCCTCCTCTTCTTCGACGTCCTCCTCTCCCGACGATTCATCAGACGATGATGAAAACGACGACGAAGATTCCTCCTCGTCAAATCCTTCTTTCTTTCCTCCAAATCCAAATCCTCCTCTTCCTCCCCCGCCAAACTCTCGCATCGCTCTCGATTTATCTCCCATGTCGAGAGATAACGATAACGAAGACGATTCAGACATTTCCGACGCCATTTTTATCTCGTACTATATATCAGACGTGTGAGAGGAAATGAGACGAACTTTTGTGTCAAGTGTCGAGTGTTTTTGAATTTTTTTTCAAGTGTCTGTCAAAAATGCAAAAAAATCAATTTAGGGTTAAACCCTAATAATTTTCTGTGCTTATCTCCTCTCTCGACACGAAGATGGATCAAATTTTTTCTTCATTTTACACGCGCGTATATCTCGTATCATCACAGCACCTCTTCTTTCTGTCCGCGTGAAGAAGAAACAACCTTAACTCGAGGATAACTGTTCGAGAGAGACAGAGATGATGTTGATGTCAGGGACCACGATGAGTTCTTCTTCTCGTTCGTGTTCTTCTTCTTCTTCTTCATATACTAATGGAAGAAAGATTATCACCCAACAACAGAGGAAGCGATTCTTCAACAACAACAACAAAAACAACAAAGAAACGATGATAAAAGCCTCCTCTGCAGATCAAGATCCTTCAAAATCTATGGCGGATGATACCACACCGAACGTTTCCGTCGGTCCTTCGTGCTCGATCGACGAACCGGAAACGTGCTCGTTAGCGGATTTGGAGATTTTGTACGTGGATGCCCTCTGGAATTACTACAACGACGGCAAGTTTACGCTCTCGGACGGACAATACGATCGCATCCGGGAAGAACTCAACTGGCAAGGGTCTGGGTTTCCAACGTTAAGAAGAGACGAGATTCAGTTCGTACAAGCCGCGATGGCGTATTCTCGAGGGGAGAAGATCATGGGCGACGACGAGTACGAGGACTTGAAGAGGAAAATCAAAAACGAAGCCGGGAAGAGGAAGGACGTGACGGCGTTGCTTTTGTACACCAAAGGGCAGCAGCTGTTAGACGAGGCGCAGTTTGAACTCATGAGCGAAGAGATGATGAAACTTGGCATCGACGTTGGGATGAAAGGCGCCACGTGCACTTTATCCCAAACGCCGACGACGCTCGAAAACGACGCCTCGGCGGTGGCGAAGATGTACGCAGCGTTGGCGTTGGTTCCGTTTTTGGTCGGTTTAGCGCCGACGATTGTCTTTGACGTTCTCGGTTTGCACGTCCCGAATGGCTTAGCGTTAGGTTTCGCGACCACGTTAGCCGCCATCTTGACGTACAAATTAGCCGAGTACACGGAATTGAACAACGCGCAAATTTTAACCGGCCAGTGTCCGTGCTGCGAGGAACCGTTTAAGCAACTGTTTTCGGGTGAAAACGGCGGCGAGACAGAGATGGAACACAAGTGCAAAGTGTGTGGAACCACGTGCTCGCTGAACCGAGAGAAGAAGTTAATCGTGACCAGCGGACCGTTCGCTATTTAATTTTATGATTTCGATGCGTTTTATCGAGAACGAATACGAAGAGGATTAAAAAATGAAATGAAATGAACACACACACACACACACGCGCGAGAGAGAAAGAGAGACAGAAAACTTGAAATAAACGTTGTTTAAACTACTATTCACATCACGCGAACGTTATTGTCTACATCGTCCAGTCGCACGTGTATTCTATATTTTGTTACATGTGATTTGAGCAAAATTTTCCCGCCAAAATATCTTCACTTTTTATTCTCCTCAAACACATCCTCATCGAACACTTCTTTCTCTGCGCTTTTGCGAAAGACTCTGAAAAGAGTAGCAGTAATAAGACAGAGTAGTATTCGTGCCACGTTTCATACATGAGAAAGAGCGCGATGACGCTTTTCTTTCCGCTTAGTGGTCTTTCCAGCGGTACTCTTCACACCACCACCAAAAGCGCTCACGTCTGCGCTCGAGGAAGAGAATTTCATCATCCTTTCCCGTCGTCTCGTCGTTTACTTCGTTCTCGGTTCGCGAACCAGGAGAAGAGCAAAAGAGATATTGTGACGACAGCGATATCGTCGTCATCTTTAGACGATATAAAAACGAAAGGGTGGGTGGTGTTCTCGGACGTACACGTCAGTCGAAAAACCAAAGATATTGCCTTGGAGACTTTGAAACACGTCCACGCAATAGCTGCGAACGAAAACAGAGGCATCTTATTCCTAGGGGATTTTTGGCACCACCGAGGCGCGTTACCGGTGGAAACTCTGAACGAAATCATTCGAGAGCTCGCAAAGTGGACGCAACCGACGATCATGCTCGTCGGGAACCACGACCAGGTGAACGTAAATGGAAGCGTGCACGCGCTGGAGGTGTTGCGAATGTGTAATCCGGAGAAGATTTGCGTGTTCGATGAACCGAGAGTGTGGAGAGGCGCGATGTGGTTGCCGTATAGGAAAGATCAAGAGATGATGCGAAGAACTGTGGAGGAGTTGATGGAACGACATTCAAAGAAACGATCGAGTAACGTAGCAGTAGCGGTAGAAGAAGAAGAAATAGAAGAAATTAAAACGGTGTTTTGCCACGCGGACGTGATGGGTGCGAACGTCAATCAAACGTTTCAAATGAAAAACGGGGTGGATTCGAAAGAAACGTTTAGCGAGGAGAAAACGGGGATCGAAAGTATCATTTCGGGACACTATCACAAGCCGCATTTCGTGGAGAGAGATTCGCGCGTGCGATACGTCGGGAGTCCGTATCAAATATCGCGAGCGGAGAAAAACCAAGAGAAACATCTGTTATTTTTAAACGATAAATGGCGAGATGAAAGTTTAACCGACGCGGACGTTTTGAAACGCTCGAAAATCGACATTGGACCGAGGTATTTTGACATCGACGAAACGATCGGCGAAAGCATCGAGACGATTGCGGGTGATTTGCGGGCGAACGATATCGTTCGGTGGACGATTCCGTTTGATTCCTCATTGTCTGCTATGGAAGAAGAAGAAGACGATGATGAAGAAGAAAAGAAGAAGAAGACAAAGAAGAAGAAGACGCTGTCGCGAAGCGTGCCAAAACGAGTCGAAAACGCGCGTCTGAAATACGGGTGTCAAATCGAAGTTCGACGACCTCCGGCGGAGTTGAAATCGACGATTGAGAACGCAGAATCGTTAAGTCCGGTGGATTTGTTCAGTTCGTACGCCAAGAGTATTCAGTTAACTGAAGACGCCAAGGCGTTTTGCGAAGAGATTATCGCAGAAGCCGTGTCGTCGAGAGAAAACGAAGACGGCAGCAAACTCGATACCGGCGACGATTCAAACAAACTCTCCACGTCTGCGCATCTTCGTAAAATCGAATTCGATGAAGTTGAAATCACTGGATTTGGCGCGTTCAAAGATGAAATCACGTATCCTCTCAACGACCGCGGCGTGGTGTGCGTCGTCGGCGATAATCGAGATGACTCTGGGTTTGCAGATTCCAACGGTGCCGGTAAAACGACGTTAGTCACCGCCGTCATGTGGGCGTTGACCGGTAAATCTGACGTTCGCTTAGATACCGGCTCGACGCAAAAATATTTAACCAACAAAGACGTCGTCAACGACGACTCGAAATCGGCTCGAGTTATCGTGCGCGGATCCTTGATCGACGATCGAGAGGGCGACGACGGCGGAAAGAAACCGTTCGTTATTGAAAGAGCAGTCACGCGAACCAAGTTATCGAAATTATCCTTCGTCGTAGACGGTATGGACGAAACGAAATTAGACTCCAAGAAAACGCAGGAACACATGGATGAAATTATAGGCGCTTCGGTCTTGGCGCAGACGTGCTTTCACGGCCAACACACGATTGGAAGCTTACTCGAAGCCTCCGACGCGCAACTGAAAAACAGTTTCGGTTCCTTAGTCGAACAATCCGTCTGGCTCAGGTGTAAAAACAAGAGCAAGAAGATTCTGAAAGAACGACGCGAGAAATTGACCATCGCGCGAGCTGAATTGAAATCTCGCGAGAGTTACGTCCAACGAACGAAATCGAGATTTTTAGAAACCGAGAGAGAATATAACCGATGGAAGGAAACGTTCGAGGAAAAAGTGCGAGCGATTACGATCGAGAGAGAAGACGCTTTGGACGCGTTGGCGTTAGATCGAATGCGAAATGCGCGCAAGGCGGTGAAGGAAGTCAAAGATATCGAATCAGTCGCGAACGAAGCGTTGCGCCAAATTCTCGATATTAATACGAACCGAAACGAGTTTCTCGACGACGCCGAAGATGTCTCCATTCAAAACAGAAAAGCAACAGAATACGAACAACGTCATCAACAACTCGATCGAGACGAACAGAACCTGTTGAAACTCTTCAACGACGCGCAACGCAACGAAGCCTCGTCGAGAGCGACGGCGGAGCAAGCGCACAAGAGCGCCGGTCAAGTGTTCAATCTCTCAAAACAGTCCGTAGCGGTGCATCAACACTCCATCGACAAAGAGACTTTAAAGTGCACGTTGTGTCACCAATCCATCGACCCAGTTAAACAGAAAGAAACATTCGAACAGTTAAAACGTGACGCGGAAGTCATGCGATTGAAACACGTCGCGGCGATTGAAGCTTTGAACGACTTGCGAGTCAAATTAAATAAATTTCAGGTATTTAAGAAATCCGAAATCGAGCGAATGTTGAACGAAGAAAGAGCTGTGCAGAATTTGAAGTTCGCTCGAGTTGAAAAAGAGAACAAGAAGATGATGTTGACGAACGAATTGAGACGGTTAGTTTCGTTACTGGTGAACGTTTCGGAACGGTTTTCTCAAATGCTGCCGTACGTGCCCGAGGAAGTGTTGGCGTTGGAAAAGAGCTTTGGCGACGATGGCGACGCGTTGCGTTTAGAGAGAAGGAAAAGAAGAGAACAAGAACAAGAACAACAATCGACGAAGTACGCCGCTGCCCCTGCGGGTTTCTCGTCGGAACGGGGAGAGGCGTTATCAGGCATCGTTCCCGGATTGCTGGATTACCGGACGCCGTATACTTCGTCTTCTTCGCGAGGATACGCTTCCTCTCAAAACGACGAAAACAATCCTCCGGGTAAAAACGACGGTTTCATTCAGAACAACGTCGTCGTCGCGACTAACATCACATCGCTCGCGCAACTCCTCCACATCGACCACTCGTCCGGACTCCTCGCCGACGATGCTTCTTTACCTTCCTTTGCGAAAGCGGTGGAATCGAAAGTCGCCGCGGCGGAAATGCTCGTCGCCGGATGCGAGAAATCGTTGAGAGACTACGAGAGAATCAATCAAAAATACCAGCAAGACGTCAACACAAACGACGACGCGAGTTTCAACACCAACAATCCGCACTTTGAAGCGATGAGACAACTCCAAGAACAATTGACGGTAGAAACGGAATCTTTGAACGATTTGAAGGAGAATTCGTACTCGAAGATTGAGTTCGATTTGAACACGGCGAAAATCGCGGATAAATGTTTCAGTCCGACGAGAGGCGTGTCGAATTATTTGTTCGAAAATGTTTTAGCGGAGGTTTCGGAGAGATGTCAAGAGTACGTGTTCGCGTTAACTGGCGGCGCGTTGAGTTTGCAACTGGTGAGTAGTAGTTCTTCTTTTTCGTCGTCCTCGGCGGCGGAGAACAACAATATCATCACGTATAACGATTCAGACGACGATTTCGACGACGACTCGATCGACGAAGTCGCAACAAAAACGACGCAGTTAGAAAAGATTGAGAGAGTCATATTCGCGCGTAAACAGCACTCCGGCGAGCAATACGAACGCTCTTTGCGACAACTTTCCGGCGGCGAACGACGGAGACTGGCCATCGGTTTAGCCTTGGCGTACGCCGACGTCTCCGCGCGCCGATTAAACGTGCAATCAAACTTATTGATACTGGACGAAGCGTTGCAACATTTAGATTCCGAAGGCATCGAAAGAGTCGTCTCGGTGTTGCGCGCGATTGAATCCGAATATAGTAGTAGCTCTTCGAGTGGCTGCGACGATGTGAATAACGTCCTCTTGAAGAAGACGGTTTTATTAACCACCCAAGCGGATTCAGAAACGGAGAAAATGTTTGACGGCGTCGACGCGGTCGTGAAGAACAAGAACCGCTCGGAAGTTTTAATCGGACGAGGCGAATAATATAGAATTTATTTTCATCGAAGAGTAGTAGTAGTAGTAGTTAAAGGCGTTAAAAGCGATGTGCGTGTGTATTATGTGTTGTTGTATATTTATACCTACTAGTACTAAAAGATTGTACCATAACGTACGTCTTCTAAATTTTAACTTTTACGTTGCATGTTCAGCAGCGCTTCTAACTCCCTCTTAATCTCCTCCTCGTCTTTTTCCTCCTCGTCGTCTTCGTTTTCGTGATGATGCGCGACGAACGGATGCGAAGTCTTGTTAAACGTCGTCCCTCGCTTCCTATCGTACGTACACTGCAACGATTTCCGTTGCGCTTCGAACAGTCTGCTTTTCAGGATTGTGTCGTCGTTTTCTCCTTTTAATTCTTCTTCTTTATTATCATCGCTACTGCTAAAGTTACTCCTACTCGTTTCCGTCGTCGTCGTTTCGAGAACAAACTCAACTCCCGTGGACTGTCTCGTATTCAACTCCAACCGTTCCAACCGTTCTTTAATCTCCTCCTCCGCGTACATTTTCCTCTTATTCATTAAATCCTCCTCTAACACTTCATCCTCTTCTGCGTCTGAATCGAAGAGTTCCGGCGGTGGTGAGGCCCAAGGGGTATCCGGTTCGTCGATGATATCTTTCGCCGATTTCGTGCGTTCGTTTTCTCGTAAATTGTCGTCGTCCCATTGGATGTGTTTTTTGTTCGGGTCTTTGTTCTTCATAAAGTTTTCGTTCGGGACGCCGAATAACGAGCCTCGCGGGACTGGCATTATAGTATGTTATATTTCTCTCTTCTGTTCTTCTTCTTAACTTCTTAATGTAGTAACAGCAGTGAGCGCAAACTGACGCACAAAAATGTGAGGAAGCTGCTCCTTTGCAATTTTTGAGAGATTTTTATTTTAGGGTGTCCAACCCTAAGAGCAAGAAAGAAGGAGACAAAAAGACGACAAAAAGACTCGTCACTTTTGTTTGCAAAAAGCGTCGTTTGGTCTCCCTCGTGGGGGTCGGATCTCTCTCTTAAACACAAAGACACGTCTCGTCGTCGTTTGAAGACACGTTATTATTATAATAACAGTAGGAGTGTAGTGCTCTGCTACTGCCTTGGTATTCTTTAAGCGCTCTTATTACGCACGTATAGTTCATCTTGGATGATATTATGATGACGACGAAAGGCATTTTAATGAGCGAGAAAAAGGAAAAGACGGCGAAAAGTCACCTTCGAGATGTTGAGAACAACAACAACAACAACAAAGACGATGAAGACGACAAAGAGGATTCGTTGATGAAAAACATCACCCTGAACGACCTGACAAAGTTAGCGTTGGACTCGGAATCCGAAGCCGCCAAGAAGTTTGGCTGCGGGACGACCAGGTTTAAGACGATGTGAGTAGTGTGATACGATGACCCTTATCCATTTCTTCTGTTTATTAATTTCTTTTACAACGAGTAGTGTGTCTGTTTACTAACTCTTCATCTCTCTTCATCTCTCTTCATCAAAACAGATGTCGAAAATTCGGAATCATTCGATGGCCGCACCGGAAGCTACACTCTCTCCTCGAGATGTATAAAAGCTTAGCCGGGTACTACCAGGTAAAAATTGATTTTGACTTTTCATTTTACTATTAGGTGGTTGACTTTTGCCTTTTTTCAATCAAAATCCTTTCGCGTAAACATACGAAAGCGCACGTAATAAACTGACATCACTCCAACTCTAAAACAAATAGGAACTGTGCGAAAAAGCAACTGTGGACCCCGAAAACGAATCCACGATGGAGGTCTTACAATCCACGAAAAAAGATCTCGACCGGTTGCGAGAATACGCGTTTCAAGTGGTGAGTGACTTTTGTCTTTTCAACACTCAAAATTCGTTTGTCTGTGTGTGAAGAAAAACAGAAAAAAAGCGACCCTTCGACTTCCCTTTTTTTGCTTTTTTTTCGAAAAAATAAAAATTCTGACTTTTTTTCTTTCTAAAAATTTAAGGAACGAAACGTCTTTTTGTTAAACGAATACCACCACTCGAAGCCGAAGAAAGCGAAACCGTGGCCGGAGGACATCTTGAGAATTCGAGCGACGATTTATAAACAAAGACACGTGCACTCGAAACATATTAAGAGGAAGAGCAAAAATTCGTCGTCGGCGTCTCAAAATCTTTTGGAGGAGGAAAAGGAGATGGCGCCGACGGCCAATCCGTGTTCGATGACTACGAGTATGACAACCACGAATAATATGAGCGCGAATAATGATACTACGTGTAACACGACGACGTACTCGTCCGAGGAGAGCGATGAAATGTCCGGTGCTGATACTGCATTTAACCATCATCAAATGGTGGACGTGTCCTGCGGAACGAGAACGCTCACCAGCGACGCGGAGACGAACACGTATTTGAACAACTCGTACGCTTTTATCAACAACGAAATGTCGTCGGGGTACATCGAAAACGAGGACGATCATTGCGACGACGAAGATCAATACCAAACTCATCGCGGTCATCCATCGTTGCCACCGTCTTTTAAAAACACTAATACTAAGACGAAGATGATGTACACGACGACGTCGGCGGCGAACAGCGAGTACTCCTCCGGATACGGCGTTGACTTTTTCAACGTAACCGCTCCGACTTTCATCAATAACGACAACAACGAGAATGGACAAAATTCGGTGGGAGGAAGAAAGAGGAAGAAACCAACATCCTCTCTCAGCGCTGCTCGATCCAAACTCAGCAAAAGAGCGGCAGCAAATAATAGTTTTAAGAAGGGAGGAGAAACGGAAGAAGAGCAGCCAACCGCGCTGGCCTTCTCGATGCCGCACATGTTAAACATGGACGCTATTTTCGGTATCGATGGAAGCGTCGAAAGAGACGACGAAGATACCGCGTTGAGTCCAAACAGTTATGGAATCACCATCGCGTCCTTTAAAGAGACGAAGAGGATGTGAGATACTAATACAATACTGTAAGAATAATAAGAAGGAGACTAATAAAAGATACTCGAAAGAAGGAGACGCTTTGAGTTCCAAATTTTTCGCGCCGCATGATGCAAATATACCATCATTTAGCATAGCAAAGACATCACCCAAGCTAGCTCGTCGTAGCGCACGCAGAGGACATCATTACGAGAAAAGGGAACAACAATAATATCATGGGCCTTGCTGTATCACATTTTTAATGACCATACTACTGGTAATGTATATATTTTTTATTGAAAATACTCGCGCAAAATCTCTCTCGTTCTAATGTGTTTCTTCTCTTTTTTTCTTTTCATTTTTATTAAATTCGTAATAATAAAAAAGTTCTCCTTCTTCTTCAGTCTCTTAAATCAAAGGCACGACGGCGTCGGTTTGCCCGCCGCCTTCCTTCTTAATCCCGTCTTGCTGCGATGGTTGGGACGCCGGCGTTGCGTCTGAAGCTACTACTGTTGTTGGTTGCGGCGGGTACGTGTTGTACGACGCGTCTGTCGTATTCCCGTTACCCGCTCCTAATCCGGTACCATTCTCTTCCTGCTTTACCTGCACGCTAGGCCCTCCTTCTCCCATTACTGTTGCTAAATTTCCGCCACCACCACCCCCTTGTTGTTTTTGTTGCTCTTGTCCCAGCGCCGCGGCGGCGGCGGCGGCGGCAATCGCCGCCGCGTTGTTTCCGCCAGCGCTCCCATCTTCTCTCGGTACGATATCCACCAGGAAATCAAAAATATCCGTCCTCGTAATCGCGCTCGCGATGTCGTTTCTCTGCAACGTCCTCCTTTTGTTTTCCTCGGAATGAATCCAAGATCTCAAAGTTAACTCCAAGATGAACATCTCGCACGCTTTCGCGAACAACACCGGCGCCTCCGAGGAAATCATCCGCACGTCCTCGTCCGTTTTCATGATTTTCTTAATCCTTGCCAGTGGTAACTGATGGTTCTTAAAATCCGTCGCCGTTTCAACCTCGGTCATTTGTTGCTGCCAAAACAACCGCAACTGTTGTTGGTGTTGTTGTTGTAGTTGTTGCTGCAGCGGCGTTTGATGTTGCATCTGATTTTGCGGAGCTTGTTGTTGTTGTTGTTGTTGTTGCTGCTGCTGCTGCACTTGGGGAGGCGGAATGTGGTGATGCATTTGATGATGATACGGATGGTATTGCTGCGGAGGATACCCTCCGGGCGGTACCATTCCCCCTCCTCCGCCGCCGCCGCTCTGTTGATGTTGTTGTTGGCTACTGCTGTTATAGTTATAGTTATTATCTTTGTTGTTGTTGTTGTTGTTATTGCTCGCGTTGTTTGTGTTCAAGAACACGTTCCCGGCGGCAAAGTTCGAATCGCCTTGCGTTCCTTGTCCGTAGTGTTGTTGTTGTTGTTGTTGTCCTCCGTAAGGAGGAGGATGGAACGAATTGTGTTGCATTCCAGCGGCAGAGGACGTCGGGTTGAAACTTCCACTCGCGAGAACGATGGGTGGTATCATCCCGTCTTGATCACCGTTAGTACCGTTACCACTCGCCGCGTTTGCTGTTTTGGCGAATCCTGAATCGCCTTTTGCCATCATTATATTTGTTCTTCTTCTTCTTCTTCTTCTTCTTCTTCTTAAACTTCTCGATTTCGTCTTTGGGGGGTTTGTTGTTCAACGCAGATATAATCGAGGTTAAAATCTGTTCCGAATGCTGCGCGTGTCTCTTCTTTGTCTTCTTCTTAAAAAACGAAGCCGATAAAACGGAAAACCACTTTCAAGAAGGAGGAAAACGTGTGGTGTGAGTATAAAGTCTCTGTCTGTGTGCTTGTATCTGTTCTCTTTCTGATGATGAGTGTACTATATATGTACTACTCGAGACGAAATTGTACTTAAGAAAGAGAGAGAGAGAAATTTGTGGTGAAAATATCACAAGTGTTTTTCTTTGGGTTTTCCTCTGTTGTTGTTCTTTTTTTTAAACCACCGAAGAAGGAGTTTGTATGAGAAGTGTTTGCGCGATAAAATCTTTCGTTTATATATGCGTGTATGCGAAGCTTTGATTACTAGACTCAGTTTCCTGGATGATGTAACTCTCCGTGCTCGTCAATTCGCCAATTGAGTGGTATTGGACAGTTGTTGTCGAGGAGGTAGTGCACACATTTGAGTTGCGCGTTGTTTTTTGCACATCTGAGTTGTGCGTTATCGAACGCTTTTCGTACGGCCCGAGAGGAGGTCCAACGCACTTTGGCGGTTTCGTGCAAGTACTTCAAACAGTCCAAGTGGCCGTTCTTGGCCGCATCCTCGCACGCCCATTCGGTAAATTCATCAAATTTACGCTTCACAAGATATTTGAGTATGTGGAGATGACCATTTAAAGCCGCCCAATGGGCAGTTCTCCGATCCCAAGGCGCTTTGGCTTTTTCGTGCAAGTATTTGAGGCACGCGAGATGACCGTATCGGGCAGCATTTGCACACGCTTCCCTATCGATAGAACACTCATTTGCCACGCAATACTGTGCGCAATACCGTACCTTGTTCAGATTACCTTCTAATGCGGCCCTTCCAACAAGATATTCGAGTATGTGGAGATGACCATTTTGAGCCGCCACATCGGCAGTATCCCAATCCCAAGGCGCTTCGACTTCTTCGCATAAGTATTTGAGGCACTCGAGATGACCGTTTTTGGCAGCATCTGCACACGCCCACGTACCGATATGACACTTATTTGCAACGCAATACTTTAACATTTCCAGATTACCTTGTCTTGCGGCCGCCCAAATCGTCAATTCATCCCAATCACAATTTTTCTCCTCTCGCGCCCACTTGAGTAACTCGAGTTTATTCGTATTAGCAACTTCCGAGCAGAAATATCCTTCGTCCATCCTACATATATCGTCCATCCTATATTCGTGGCCCCACGTGCCCCACGGAAAATGCTCCCACGCGACTTCCAAAGTCGATATCGAGGACATCTCTCTCGCTTCAAACCTCTTCTTCAAATCACCCGCGCGAGACGATCTCTTGATCAACTTTCTCGTTTCACCATTCACGTCGTGCAAGAATTTCACATCGGTTCCATTCAATCTCGGAAGAATGTGTTTAAAACAAATATCGTCCCACTTCACGATCAAATCCCACAACTCCAAACATGAATCATCTCTTTTTCTCTCCCCTCCTCCTATTCGTCTTTTCTTTTCATCGTGGTTTTGTCCTAACAAAGCTCCTCCTCTTTTGGTCGTCGTCGTCCTTTTTCTCCTCGTCTTTTCAGAAGACGAAGACATACTCATAACTTATCTGTTCTCTCGTTTGTTTTTTTTGTGGTGATTTTTTTTTGCCTCGAAACGCTTTTTCGAATTGTTTTTAAATAAAAACACATGCACACATGCGCTTCCCCAAATCATCATCATCATCATCTTTTTGATGTCTTCGAGAAAAGACTTTGAAAACGGAAGACAGAAGAAGAGCGTTTCGAAAGGAAGGCGGCGAACAGCAGCAGGTTGGGGTGGTATTAAAAAATCTACAGTACTCTTCGTCGTCGTCTTTGTCGTTCTTTTTAAAGTCTCGTTCTTTTTAAAGAAATTCACGTTCTCGACGACGAGGAGTGATCACGACGCAAAGAAAAAAGAAAAGGAGGACAACAACGTGCCTCCGAGGAGAGCGTTGTCGACAGAGAGCAGCGGCAACAGCAACAACAGAGCTCGCGATTTGGGGATAAACGCGTTTCGTTTGAACACGTTTAATCTGGACGAGACCTTTCCCCGGAGATTTATATCGCCAAAAACGTCCAACGAAACCTCTTCCGTTGGAGAAGCAGAAAAAGAAAAAGAAGGAGAAGGAGAAGAGGAATCTCAGCAGTTTCTCGCGAAACTTATAGACGCGTTCATGAAGCAAAACTCAGCCTTGTACGATGCTAAAATGAAAGCTTTAGGTGGTGTGCGCTCATCGCTCGATGACGACGACGACGACGCGTTCGTCTCCTCTTCGTTTCCTTTGCAACGCTTGCGCCGGGTGGACGCGTGCGAGCCGAGGTGCGAGGGCGAGTTTCGACGCACGGGTGGGTTCGGGTTGCTGCCTCAGTTCTTCGCGAACGTGGCAGATCCGAATTGGGACAGTTTGGAAAATAGATTGAACGCGACGAGAGAAAACGCGAGAGAATTCTTCGCACATTTCGCAGAATTTTACGTCCAAGATGAGGACGAGGAAGACGAGGCGATGAAAACGGCGTTGAAGATTTTCAACGGGTTGGTCACCGCAAAAGATGATAGATTGCTGTATAACGGCATGAATAGTAATAACAACAACGTAATTTTAAGAGTATTAGCTGGAGAAGAGAGAGATGTGATTCGGAAAGCTATGTTAATGGGAAAAGAGATGTCTTAAAGAAGTGCGTTTCAAATTTTCAACTCTTTTTCTTCTATTCTTCTTCTTCTTCTCGTAAATACATCTCTCGTGTGAAAAATCGTTTTCGGCGCTCTCGCGAAAGTTTCTGCGCAATGCCAAGCAAACGACTTTTATTAATGATGTCTTTCGATTCTTGATTTTGATTTCTTCGTAAATTAATTTTGGATGTTTCCTTACGCGGATCCGGGCGACGAGGACGATTTCTTCGCGCCTCTTCTTCCGCCGCGCGATCCTCTCGATCCTCTTTTAACCGGGGGCTCAGTTCCCGCAGCGAGTGTTTGCGCTGCATCGACACTACTTTTAGCTGCAATAGCGGTGTCATCTGTAGTGACGTAATCATCAGTTGCATTCGTTGGCGTTGGCGTTGTCGTCGTTGTCGTTGGATACACCGCGTTCGGATCGGCAACTTTGCTGATGCCCGTCAACAGACGTTGTAAACGCCTTCGCTCGCGGGAGGTAATTTGACCTCCTCCGGTTTTATTCTTCGGGTGCGGCGCGCCGCGTCCTCCGGTTGATTTATTGTACTTACCGCCACCAACGCTTTGAGCGTACATGTTGCCTCTTCCTCCCCTCAACCCTCTATCTCCTCTCGGCGACTGCTGTTGGCCGTGAAGGTGATACTGATGGTGTTGTTGCACTCCTCCAGCCTGCGTCGCGGATGCCAACGCCACTTGCTCTTGCATCGCGTGATACAAGAAATCCATATCGCTCATGTCAAACTGTTCCTCGTAGTCTCTTTGCATCTCAATGTACTGATTCTTGTCGTAATACGATTGACTTCCGCTTTGCGCGACGGATTGCATGTACATTTGGTATTGCTGTTCAATCGACAACGCGGAGGAGGATTGGTGAGGATGACTGCTATCGTAAGCCGCGTTGGAGTAACCTTCGCCCGGAAAGAAACTTGGCGCGTCGAGAACTTGATTAAATCGCGAAGATTTTGCTGTTGCTGCTGCTCCTGTGTGTTGCTGCTGCGCGTAGAGATAATTGTTATAATCGTCCCAATCTTCGCCGCCATTGTTCATGTTATACGAATCGTAAAGCGAATCGGAGGATCCAAATTCGTCGTCTAAGTCGTCCGGTAACGCCGAGGCGACGTCGAGATGTGCCGTCGAAGTCGGTGGCACAGACCGCGGGCGTTGTCCATACGCGAGATGTTGCTGATGTTGACCCCCGATCCATGCGTTGTGACTTCCAGCGGTCGCCGCGGCGGCATTCCACGCTCCTCCACCGATCGTGGTCGTGGTCGGAGTCGCCGTGGCCTCGTCGAGAGAGTCTAACCCAAACAACGGATCGTCGTTCGTGTTGCTCTGAGCAGGTAGTGTACTCGCAGTATCAGCGACAACGCCACCGTCGGTGTTGGCATTTACCATTGCATTCTTGGACGAACTCCAAACGCTCCCAAACGCGTTATCGACGGATAAAACCGGAGAGGCGATGCGCAGCGGCTCAATCTTTCCCGAGAGATACGCGCCTGACGCGCTTCGATCCATACCGATGTTGTTGTTGTATTTATCTTCGCCGCCGGCGTCTCTCTTGTTGTTATCAACCTCTTCCTTTTCTTCGTTGTCCAGGGACACCTCTAAGATATCCTTTTCCAGCTTTTCCGTCAACTTTTGTTGTTGCTCAAACTGCTGCTGTCGTCTCAACAATCGATGCGACGTGGATAAACTCGAGCTCGGTTTCTGCCTCAAAATGTTCTCCGAGCTTACTCCCGACGACGGGTCTTTCGAAAGCACCTTAACTACCGCGCCTGGTGGCATTGTCGTCGTCGTTGTCGCGCCTAAAGTTTGCTTTAACAATCTTCTCTCTTCCGCTTCTCGCACCCGTCTCCCGCCGCGCTTCTTTCTCGTTTTTAACAACTCTGCTCCTGTTTCTCCTTCTTCTTGTTGGTGTTGCTTCGCATGCGCGCGTTGCTGATGCAGTATCTGCTCGAACCGTTTATGCTGTTCTTGCTGCTGGTGCAACTGAATTTCGATGAGCTGTTGCGTCGTCAAGTGTTCTCGTCGCACCGACGGAGGCGCGATGCTGGTAGGATTCGGTGTAGGCGCCGCTGCTATTTCAGCCGCGGCGGCTACTGCTACTACTTGTTGTTGCTTCGAGTTTCCGACGAGCATTCGCAACGGATTCGCAGTGTTCGATGGCGGCGCAGTCGCTGGTGTCGACTTCCCGGCCCAAGTGGATGATTTTGAGGACAGTTTTTTCGCCTCCAACTCTCTCGCGACGCGTTCGATTTCATCTTCAAACTTCATTCGCGCTTCGTCCACGTAGTTCTTGTTGGCGTTGCTTTCTCCTCCTTCTCTGTCGTTGTTTGCGCCGCCGCCGCCGCTGTTCGTAGTATTACTGTTATTGGCATTGTTATTTAATGTCGCGTCGTTATCATTCCGTTTCATAATCGTCACGTTCCCGATGGAACTGTTTTGTTTCAAAAACGCGCTCGCGTCTTCGGCATTTTGTCGTCTTCCGTTGTCGTCTCGATTATGCTGCGATCTCCCATTATTCGATGTATTTCTAGAGCTTCTTTGCATGGTCATGTTTCCATCTTCATATCGTCCTCGGTCGTCGCTGGACATTTCAAACTTCCAGTGATGATCGGCATCTTCGGTGATGTTATTCGTACTACCGCTCTTATATGTATTCGCGGTAGTATTATTCGGATCCAACGAATCTCTCAAGCTTGGAAATTCTCTTCGCGTGACTTTCTCTTCCCTTCTGGAAACGACGTTCGTTTTCCCCAACAAACTCGGATCGTGTTCGTGAACTCGAACGACATTAGACTCTCCTCCTTTGCCGTCTCTGTTTTTTTCTCCGCCGACGCTTCCTCCCGCGATGACGTTTGTCCCCCACTGCGACGTCGACTGGATCGGTTTCACCTCCACAATTTTTACGAAATTTGTATCGTTTCCTCCCGCGCTACTCGATGTTTCTCCAGACGACGACTTTTGTTGCTCGACGCCGTTATTACCACCAGAAGACGAGGACTGCCCCCACCCTCCGCCGTTTTGTCTCAGTTTCGATACGATATCTTCGTCGTCTTTATTCTTACCTTCTCCTCCAATAGTATTACTACTACTGTTGTGGTAATTCGTCGTCGCAGCGCCAACGCTTATACCATGAGTATTTCCTTTATTAATCAAGCTGAGCTTTGGATCGTACCCGTTGTGCTCTTTCCTCATCGACGGTAACACGACTGGTTTCGGTACTTTCACTTTTGTGTTTGATGACATCGTCCCCGTCGTATTTTTAGTGCTAGTGTTGCTGGTAAAACTTCCTCCTCCCAATCCTTTGGAAAAGCCTAAGACTCCTTTTTCGCTTCCTATTAGGATGTCTTTTTTCTATATTATGTGTTGAGGATAACGAGAAGAGTTTAATGAGAAAAGAAGATGATGATGGTCAGAAGAAGAGAATAAAAGTACTTCTATCGGCGGTATTGCGCGATGATGGTATTCGCAATACAGAGAGAGAAAAGGAGATATATATACAACATTTTGACGCAAATCGACTCCATTCAGAGAAGAGATGAATCCAATCCAATTCCATGGATCTTCTCTTCTTCTTTTCATTCTCACCTTTTTACCTCCTCCTGAGCCAGAGGAGGACATTCTTTAATATTCTTCCGTTTGAAACCAGAAGAAGGGAGGAGAAAAGGAGAAAAGGAGGAGAAAGAGGAGGAGGAGGGAGGGAGAGACGGCTCTTCAACAAAGAAGAAAGACACCAAAACCTCTCTCTTCGTGTTTTTGGTCTAAAATTGTTCTGAAGAAGGAGTTTTAGGGCAAAATTTTTATTCAAAGAAGAAGAAAAAAGAGAGAAAAATTTAAAGTAATGTGGTTTGTGTCTCTCTTTTCTCTCTTTATTATACAAGGTTGCGGGCAGCTTTAGGACCTGTGCAATTATTCTGATTCTGATTCTGATTCTACCACGTGCAACTCTCCATCTTCGTATCGCCAACCAGGTGGGAGAGGACAGTCGTTGTCGAGGAGGTATTGTACACATTCGGGGTGTTCGTTCTCGTGCGCGTAGCGTACCGCCCTATAGTCCCACGGCCATTTGGCGGTTTCGTGTAAGTACTTCAAACAGTCCAAGTGGCCGTGCGTGGCTGCATTAAAACACGCAGATCTGTTGAATTGATCATACTTACGCTCAACAAGGTATTCGAGTATGTGAAGATGACCATTTAAAGCCGCCCAAGCGGCAGTACCACAACACCAAGGCGCTTTGGCTTCTTGGTGCAAGTATTTGAGTACATCGAGATGACCTTCTGAGGCAGCATATTCACACGCCATCTCATCAATAGGACACTCATTTGCAACGCAATACTTTACCA
>JACLAB010000188.1_pt1 | contig 19566 bp, 18 predicted proteins | sample 8027921 | NCBI WGS metagenome assembly JACLAB01 (sample SAMN15725117, study PRJNA655200) | protist metagenome | isolation source: fluorescence activated cell sorting (FACS) single amplified genomes of... | place: USA: West Boothbay Harbor, Gulf of Maine | collected 2000-07-19 | reverse complement strand
ACCATCGGATCCATCTTCTCCATCAGAACCGTCGGAACCATCACGTCCATCTGAACCATCTTCTCCATCAGAACCGTCGGAACCATCACGTCCATCACGTCCATCACGTCCATCACGTCCATCAGAACCATCAGAACCATCAGAACCATCAGAACCGTCGGAACCATCACGTCCATCAGAACCATCAGAACCGTCTTCTCCATCAGAACCGTCGGAACCAGATTCACCATCACGTCCATCAGAACCATCAGAACCGTCGGAACCAGATTCACCATCACGTCCATCACGTCCATCACGTCCAGGCGGACCCGTCATTCCTTTTGGACCTGGTGGACCCCGACATCCCTTAGCGCCAGTCGCTCCAGTTGGACCTCTACATCCCTTAGCGCCTTTTTCGCCAGTTGAGCCGGTAGGACCCGTTGGACCTGTGTCGCCTTGCAGACCACGACAACCCTTAGGTCCAGTTGGACCAGTAGCACCAGTAGGACCTGTAGCACCTTGTTGACCAGCAACTCCCGATGAACCAGTAGATCCAGTAGCGCCAGTAGGACCTCTACTGCCTGTAGGACCTGTGGGACCAGGCGGACCACAAATTATCTTGCAAACACATGGTTTACGATAGCATTGATAACAAAACATATGGACTATGTTACAACTTGGATCAGGTATATTATGACTACAATCGTGAGGTGGTTGTGGAATTACTGGTAGTCCCCCGCACCCTCAAGGAGAGCAACCACCGTGTCCGTGTCCACCACGAATGGGTCCAGGGGAGTTCTCACGCTCGGAACTGTGGATGTGGACATTGTTACCATATCCTACATCATTTCCGAAACCGTGTCCGTAACCGTGACCACCGTATCCGCCATATCCACCACCGTAAGGTCCAAATCCAGGACCGAATCCAGGACCACCAACGCCGGGGTATCCTAAGATACCAGAACCAAGAGTGTAAGGAGTCTTAAGAAGGTTGTTATCACTGTTGCTTTTAATAAGTTCATCACGAAGTCTCTCACGGTCAAGGAGGTCGTTCTTCTCCTTGAGCTCGCAGCAGCACTTCTCAATCTTGTTGCCAAGGTCTTGAGTGTTCTTAAGAGCATCGTATTTGGCCTCAGCAAGCTGAGCAGAGATCATAGAACCTAATTTCTGGTTCTCCAATTGGTTCACAGAGAATTGCTGGGCGGACTGAGCGGAAAGGTCAGCCTTGCATTTCAATACTTCCATTTGGTTCATAGCGAACTGGTTATCGCTCTTGGAAGCCAAGAACTGACCCATTCTCTGTTGTTCCAAAAGAAGAGCAGCGTATTGTTCGGCGGACTTGACCTTCATATCAGCCACCTCACCGGATACATTACCAAAACCGCTACCTAAGACTGCACGAGTCTCCACAGCACTATCGTGAATAGCCTTACCAAGAACGTTGGTATTATTGGTATTTACCTGAACCAATTCATTTGTGCTATCATTAATTCTGTTGATGACAGAATGACGCACGTCAAGAATCTTGCTATCAAGGAAACCTTGGGAAGTAACAGTGGTGACACGTCCCTCACCAGCGTTGCGTTCGATGGAACCCAAAAGAGCAGTCTGGGCGTCTTTGGAAGCATCAACAGCGTTGGCTCCGTTGCGCTCAATAGCAATAGCCAAATCACGAGCACTATCAGAAGCAGACTGACGACCAGCAGCGGCAGTGACGGTAGTAGTTAAACGATTTTCTCCAGCAATTTTCTCAATAGCGGTCATGATATTGCCACCATTGCGCTCCACAGAACCCATAACCTGACCGTTAGCACGCTCGGTTGTAGCGGTTCCATTAGCACCAACGCGCTCAATGGTAGTTTGAGCCTGTCCGGCGGTTCTCTCAACATCGCCGACAATTTGAAGATTTCCGCGCTCGATAGCATCGCGAAGACCAAGAGTAGACTGGGTGACCTCCTTGGTCAAATTACGCTCAGCGTTGATAACTGAGTCTTGCACTTTGGTATCACCAAAGGGCATATAAGCATAGGGCATATCGCCGCCGGCAGCGGCGGCACCGTTAGGGTAAAAGTTTTGCCATTGTTGAAATGGCACACCATTAGAAGTTGTCGTAGTTGAAGACATACTATATGATAAACGAATAAAATTATTTCCACCAATTTTTTATTTCCTTTTCTTCTAAAACTATTACCATATATGCAGTGTTTACAAAAATAAAATTTGTAATTACAATTGTATAGGTTTGTAATACGTTCAATTACTACTTACCAATTTTGTAAAAAATTCTGTTTACAAACTTTTTACAAAATCACAAATTAACTTGTGTGAATGAAATTGTATTTTTTCTGTAAAACCCCACTCCACTTTAGTAGTCATCATTATTATTTTTGGAAAATAATAATTAACTCACTATTTTATACAATGTATACTGCTCAACAATATTACAACGTAAAACGAGAAAATGATGCGCTGAAGTATCACTATAATCAGTTGGTCGATGTATTGAATAAATCATACACTGAAAAAGTCTACAGTGAAAAGGCGCCTTCTGAATTCACTTCTTGTCGTTGCGCCACCCCCAAACAGGATTCTTCGAATATTGTGGAAATGTTAAAAAAACAAAATGCTTTGTTGAACCGAGAATTGCTGAATAAAAACAAACAAATCGGGTTTTTGAAAACGTCAAAATATGAATATGTGACTTCACCCAGATCGGCAAGTTCCATGCAAGTTGACCAATTATCCGAAATCAGTGAATTTTCTTGTTGCGGTCGAAGTTGAAGTTGAAGTTTCAAAAAATGTTTACGGTGCCCCCTCAACCGGATTGTTTCACCACAGGATTAACATTTTATTAAGACAATATAAATACAAATGCGTCAGTATACGTAGAATATAGTATTTATATTTTATATAATGTCTGTATTAAAAATCAGTCACCCTACTATATGTGATTTCTACAACGACAATCCACAATTTGACGTTGAAAAAGTAAACTTGGCGGTAATCGAGTTGTTGAAACTAGTGAATAAGAATCAAAACGATTCTAACTCAGCAAACAGTGTGATTATGCAGAACATACAAAACGCCTTGTGTTCTGATGTGGTTCAAAACCATCAACAAGAGTTAATAGAAAAGAATATGAGCGAACTTAAAACCTTGTTGAAAGAATTGAATAATTCCGATAAACCAAATACGAGTCATATGGATACTATCAAAGAATATATTAATAACTTTGAGATGAAATCATCGTTGTTGTTACAAAATGCCCAACAACCCATATATTCTTTCTTGTCTTCTTCTGAAGACAGATTACAACAAAGTATTTCTTCTATCAAAAAAGAGACATCATTGGATGATGAATCTCGCACTATGTTAAAGGATATATCTAATATGTTGTCACGATTACCAGACTGTATTTGCAGTGAAGATGCATTATCAAAGAAACTAACCAAACTCTACAATACTGCAGATATTCGTAACATATCTTGCGAAGAAGACAAACAATTAGTGCTCATGAAACGATTCCGGAAACCAACTACATTTTTCCAACTCGTTTCTCAAGAGGAAAATGTGAATAGCGAACAAATTACAGAGATGCTTGCTTGTCTAAGTGAACAAAATTGTAATGGCATTCTTCTATCCAGTCAGTCTGGATTTTCAGGTAAGAAAGATTTTCACATTGACATTCATAACAATAATATAATTGTGTATATACACAATTTCGCAAAAAATGAGGACAAATTACAAATGGCCATCCATATTGTAGACGGTTTTATTTCTCGTATGAACGAAGTATCCAATGTGAGCACTACTGGAGTTCACATCACACAAGACCTTCTTGAAAAAATCAACAATGAATATCAATTATTCATTTCACAGAAAACAGCAGTTGTTGATTTATTGAAAGAAAACCAAAAGAAAGTGATTAATCAAATGGACGAAATCAAATTTCCCTGCTTGGATAAATATTTGTCTACCAAATTTTCAGCCCCCGTTGCAACATGTGGGTTGAAATGTGATGTGTGCAAGAATTACAGCGCTAATAATTTGAAAGCATTGGCTGCTCATAAGCGCGGATGTTTACGTAAACACCCGAATTTTAATAAGAAAAGTGACGATTTGGAGAATGTGAAACCAAATGTAATGATTCGTTAGGTAGGTATTGATGTTAAAATTCCCACAATTTGAAAGCATTGGCTGCTCATAAGTGGGTTAATTTATGTAAATATACGTATATAAATGTTAATAAAAAATTAGTGATAGCGATAGTGATAGTGATAGCGATAGCGATAGCGATAGTGATAGTGATAATAATAATAATAATGATAATTATTAGCGAAAACGATTAGGGTGATGTGACAGTGCTATCGTTTAAGAACATATTGATATTGTTTGGTGCGTTATACTGAATATTTTCTTTCAGCAATATAAAAAAAAATATACACACTTCTAAAATATAATTGATTATTCATATTTCAATTATATTTTCACAACATTCACTTACTTTTTATGGAGTTTCTTAGTATGATTCTTCTTCTTACGGCAATAAGTGCGTTTTTTCCCAGACGCAACCTTGCATCCACGAACTTTTGTGCATTTCTTCGCAATTTTCTTAGCGCAAAGACTCATACCCTTCTTGGATTTCTTGGTTTTGTTTCCTCCGAATCCAAATATACTTCTTAATGTTGATTTATTTTTGGGTGCAGATTTATTTGCGGCTGCATAGTGAGCAAGGTTTGCCTTTCTGAATGCTTCACGTTCTTCCTCAGTCATACGAGGCTTACTAGTTTGAGGTTGAGTAGATGAATTATCGGAAGCAATTGATGAAGATACAGATTGTTCTTGTTTGAAGTTACGTGCTTCTTTATTTTTCTCTTCTTGTTCATATACAATTGTATCAGATACCATTTTCAGTTTTCTCATAGTATTTGTATCTGCACCAATATTAATCATTTTTTGTTGGTCATTTCTCACAATAGTTAATGCCATTTCATATTTGTTTAAACCTTTGCATCCTTCTTTTTCATCAATTTGTTTCAATAAATTCCTAGCAACCTGTTCTGGGTCGTCATCTTTGTTCAGAATATATTCAAATCCGGTTACACAATCTGCCATTATATACAAATTGACTATATTTTATTCTTCGACAAGAGAAAGATAAAAACCCCGTATATAACACCCTAAATTGTAATTTCACTATTAAAAAATATAACATTATAAACAAAATATTATTTTCACTGCGTAAATGCTGGTCTCGTTTTAGGTATTTATTTATTTTGTGTTTATTATATTATGGATATTTTCTATAATAAAAATGCCTCACAGCGACAGCGAAGACGACAGCGAAGACGACACCAGTGGAAACACCATTATCAATGGTAACGTAAATGTTACCGACATAAGTGGTGTCACTACTTACGACATCAGCGGTGTTACATACACCTCCCCTCAGATTGTATCTGACTTATCCAGCACCACCATTACCGGCACCGGATATGAAATTGAGCACGCCGAAGGCAAAGACGAAGATGGCGACGACCTCAAAAAAACTACGTTCGATACTACCGAACCTGAGTTATATGACCCACAGATTCATCAAGATTTGAACGAAACGATTGAAACATATAACGATCTATCCGGTGTAGACTTATCTGGTAACCCCTCACAGACAAATGCATTGTATGAAGAAATCAAAGATTATGCTTCGCAATTACAGTGTTCGGATTTTCACGGAAAAGGTTCCATAGAAGATTATAACGCACTATTTGAAGCAGCAGGTCGCATTGCGAACGAGACCAAACAAATAGAATTAGATGTGGATATTGAAGGTTTCAATGAATTCGCTCAAGCAGCCGATGATCTAAGTTCCCTTTTTGAAGGATTTATCCTGAAATTGAATAACGTAAGTGTGATTACGGACGTGACTTTCCTGACCAGTGTAGTTTCTGCTCTTAAACGCATTGTGAACTTATCGGAAACATTCGGTCGTTTCAAACAAACCGTATTTTCTACCAGTGCGATTCAACTACCCAAATCTGCCTTTGATACCAAGGTTGTTTTGGATGGTGTGATGGACGAAATCAATTGCGCTATGCAATATATAGACCATTTTGTGAACCCAAATCTGGACCCATCATTAAATGAGGCGGCATTATCTACTGAAGAAAAGACAATTATCCAGAAATCAGTGGATACTATTGATAACTGGAACAATATGGCGGAATACGGTGTTAGTATCGCATTATCGAATGATGAAAATATCCAATGTATTCAACAATATAGTCAAGAATTAAAAACCAAGAAGACATCGTTGGTATCTGCTTCAGCAACTTTGCGTGCGAAATTAGCGTCATTCAACATTGTAGAAGGGTAAATACAAAATTGAAACAAATGACCTAATTTAATAATAATAACAACTCAAAAAAACTTGTTATTATCCAACTATGTTCACCAGAAGCCAAGAAGTAGTCATTGATTTCGATGGAGCAAGTAAGGCGTGGAACGCCAACAAAAAGAAAACTGGTAATGGATGTTACGTATATGTATGTGGAACTCAACTCAAAAATGGAAAGTTCTGCCAAAATAGTCAAGCATGCCATCTTCATAAAAAAAATCTACTCGACCATCGAAAATAATTGTTGCATATCAGGATTTTCACTATGTTTGTCCTCTGCTCGCATATTATAATATTCAACTTCATTCATACATTTTTCCAAAAATTCATCATCACTTTTGGGGAGAGTTTCAATATATTTCCCTTTCAATATTTCGATCACTATATTCCCCATTTCTTCCGTGGTAGCATCCAATCGGAATATTTCACCAGTTTTGATATTAAACAAACGGAATTGTTTGTTTTTTTCTGGGTCATCACCATCTTCGTATCTCAAGCGCCACAACCAAGCATACAACACCAATTGCACGTAATGCTCTATCACCGTTTCGGTCGTGCATTTCAGTTCCCATAACGTATCTCGTGTAATCAAATCCACGCGCACACCAAAGCGAATACGGCGGTCATATTGTTCTAAATGTTGCTGTAAAATGTCATCTATTTTCGCATTGACTTTGATCATGTCATTATTCACAATCGCCACCTCTGCTTGAGGTGCATAGTCGGATAATTCGTCTTTTAATACCTCATTTAAACGCTGTTTACAACTTTTTACCATAGAACCATCCAACCATGTATATTCATCGCGTTCAATTTGTTTCAATTTAAACAACAAATTCTCGTTCAAGGCAATACTTACATTACAAATATACAAATAATCTTCTATTGTAGTAATTTCACTAGGTAAATCCACAATGATTTTACGTATGAGTTCTGGAACATGCTTCTTGTCTTGCATATCTTCCATAATACGGTCTAATAAAAGTTGTCCTTGTTTAATAGAACGACCTTCATTTTTACCCCCGTGCATTTCATTCAAATAATCGTAATACATAGAAGGAATCGCAATACCATTCAAATCACTCACTTCTTCGTACAATCCATTCTTAGTTTGGAAAATAGTAGGAATATCAAGTTCATCAAAATTCGTTTCTTCACGAACAAACATAGTATCGATCATCGGTGAAATAATATCCATGACTTCTTCAGAAATGAATTTGGTGAGTTCAGTAGCAGTCACATTTCGGACATCTTGTGTAGAATCGTCGTCGTCTTTCACTAAAAACTGGGATTGAGGATGTCCTTTAAAATCGATATAATCTTGTTTTTTAATATCAAAATGGTCCATTTTCAAAAAATCCAATGGACGACTATATTCGTCATCTTGTCCTTCCAACACAAACAATCCTTCCGTTGCCCTTGTTGCGGCAACATACAAGGTATTTGGACACTCTTCTTTATCAGCAGTTCTATCAAAAAAACGGAAATAATTGTTGTCGAACCCCACGACAAATACATATTTGCGTTGACGACCTTTGGAAGAATGAAACGTAGAAAACACGATTTTCCCATCAATGACTCGTTCGTCCAATTTCTCGTCTTTCATAATAGGAACATGACACGGTAACCCCATTTCCACTAACATATTCTCTAATTTACAAACATTCATACTCGTTGCTTTAATAGATGAGGCCAAAATGAAAAAATCTGACGGAAATGCGCCCTCTTGTAAGAGTCGTTTAATCTGATAGTGAACAATATTCAGCATATTTCGGGGGTCACGACGAATATAAAATACATTCATTCCATCCCGACAAGCGTTCATACGAGGTTCCCCCAACATGACATTATTGACAAACTTGCATATCTGGTTCGTAATGCGAAACGACATTTTCATAGTCACCATTTCTATTTCAGGAGTTCGTAAAAAACCCGAATGTTTCCAAAATTCCTTCGCCATAGTTAAAAATCGTGTATCTGCACCTTTGAATTCATATAAACCTTGTTTATAATCCCCTAATACGATTAATTGAACTCGTTTCTTCATATCGTGCAAATATTTTAATAAAAGTTGAAAATACAAATGAGTCATATCCTGACATTCGTCTACTACCAAGACATCTATATCGCGAATTTTGTTATGTGGTTCAACTTGGTTCATTAATGCCTTTCGGATTTCCTTGTCTGTATACCCCACATCTAAATAATGTTGTTTTGCCAAACTATGATACGTATGGACTTGTAAATTGGGTAATTCTTCTTCTGATACGCGTTGTTGCACATCTTTTCTTAACGCAGCGTTATAGGTTACTTGTAAGATTTTGTGCTCTTTCATTGCAGCAGCGATTCCCAATACAAGTGTAGTTTTTCCTGTCCCCGCTACCGCGTCCACAATCACGTTCTTTCCTTGCAATACCAATTCCAATATATGTTGTTGCTCTTCACTTAACGGATGCATTTGTGTATAGATAAATTATAACTTCGTTATATAATAACAATAGATTACTATTTATATGGTATTCATTTATGTTTTACCCCAAATCTCGGTATTGGAGAACATCTGGTCTGGAAAATTGAATTGAAACTATTGAATTCGAATAGTTGCAGTGATTATCCTATACAATAAAGCAAAATGACTACAACGAAAACCCTCCTTGAACGCGTTCAAAGTCTCCCGATTCATTTGATTCGCGAAATCAAAGACCGACTTGATCCAGAAACGCAAATTGATCTGTTGAAAAACAAGCAAACTGTATATGTGAGTGTAAATAAAACAATACAAAACCGATATGTAACAACCTATTTGAAAAAACCTTCTATGCGCGCCTTATGTCGCGGACTAAAAAAAGAAAAGACACTAATTACTCATAGTCTTCGTAATCATTTGGGAGATAGTGTGACTCACCATTATTGTATTAACTGTGAATTACCCGGTAATGTTGTAGCAAACATATATGAGACTACTATTTATAAACCAATGATGAAAGCATTGAAAAACGCAGAAGCCAACGCACCCAAGGTGATTGACTTAGATGGTAAAATGAAACCTTGTATTAGTCCCCTTGAAAAGAGTCTAGTTACTCGTTTTAAGATATTGGCATCACCAGTTAAACCAACCTATACAAATGAGCGGACTAAATTGAGATATGCCCGGGCACTGAAAGAGTATTATGACTCAATCTCTCACAGAATATACGAATTGTTGAATGATTTTGACAAATGTGCGTCTTTCAACAACGTATTAGATTATGAAATCAAAATGACTTCATTGAGATTCTTAAAAGCGTTGTGTATATTGTCAAAAAAGTATCTTCCATCCGAAGTAGATAACTTATTAAGTAAGCGAACCCCCGAAGACGTGGAAATTGATAAAAACAGACATGCATATTACGCTAGAAACCAAGAACTCGTCAATATGAGACGCGAACAACAAGATATGTTCAGAGAAAATGGATACATGCTTGATTTGATGAGACAAGAAGCAAAAATCAGAGTACAACAAGAAAAAGAACAACGAAAGTTAGCTCGCGAAGAAGCGAAGACGAGAAAACTTCAGGAAAAGGCGCTCCGCGCCATTCTTCGTGAACAAAATCGGGTAAATAAAATCGCAGAAAATAAGCAGAAAGACGCCGAAATGACTGAGAAATACACATTTAAAATGCTTAGAACAATGTTTGTATAATAAACAACTTGATAAATGCCTTGTAAGAATACTAAACCAACAGTATTTTTCATTTTATGGTAAGAGGGTATAAAAGTGTATGTTTTTCGGATTTCAACTCTCTGGAGGATTTTTTACTTTTGGACATTTTTAAAAATGTCCAATTTTCATTTTCTCAAAATAGTTTTCGATTCTGAAAGTTTAAAAAACGGGTTCACAGCATAATGCAGTGATTTCAAATTTTGAAAAAAATATTTGACTGCATATATTTTTTTTATTATTTTGATGATAAACGATTTAGGCAACTTTTTTGTAACATATTTATATTACAAATGTTACAAAAAAGTTGCTCAAAAGTTGCTCCAAAATTTTATTGCGAAGATTGTGACTATACTACGAGCAAATCAAGTAGTTTCAAGAAACATTTATCCACTGCAAAACACATAAATCTTACAAATCTTACAGAAAAAGTTGCTAAAGTTGCTCCTCAAAATGAAATATATATTTGTGATATTTGTGAAAAGCAATACAAATCTCGTATGGGATTGTGGCATCACAAACAAAGATGCAGTCAATATGACGAGAATATAATAGATGAACAATCAGACATACCACTCGATAAAAACCTATTTGTAGAACTGTTGAAACAAAATCAAACATTGATTACGAGTAACAAAGAATTCAAGGAACTGATTATAGAACAACAACAAGAGAACCAAGATTTACAAAAACATTTATTGGAAGTGGTAAAAGAAGGGAAAGTCATCAATAATACGCAAAACAACAAGTTTAACCTGAATTTTTTCTTGAATGAACAATGTAAAGATGCAATAAATATGTCGGAATTTATGGAGAACATGACCCTTGATATGGAGGACTTAACCGAAACTGGTCGCCTGGGATTCGTAAACGGCATTTCGCGAATATTTGTGAACAAATTACGAGAACTTGATACATATAAACGCCCTTTACATTGCACCGATTTGAAACGCGAAACATTGTATATCCGAGAGAACGATGAATGGTCAAAAGAAGAGAACTCAAAAGACAAATTACGAGAACTTGTGAATCGCGTTGCGAATAAAAATTGTAAAACAATGCGTCTTTGGACTGCGGAAAACCCAAATTATACCGAAATGGATTCTATTGAGAACCAAGAGTTCATGAAATTATCCGATGCAGTATTAGGGGGTTTTGGAGAACAAGAATCAAAGCAATTTCGCGATAAAATCATCCGAAGTTTCATTAAAGAAGTGTTTGTATGTAAAAATTGATTACACAAATTTCTTCTTAATTTATATACAAACAAAATATGAAGGGTGACGGTGAATACAAGCGCAAAACCAAAAAGGATAAAGCACGTAGAAATGAAGAAATATATGGGAAATACAGTCCAAAACATGTTCGTATGCAAGAAGAATTGATTGAAAAACGTCAGCAAATCAATCAGGTACAAAAACCAGGTAATCAAGAGAACTTAGAAAAGAATAAAAAGGACAAATATAAAAAATAAACAAGTATACAGTACATCTCATGTCTTGGTTGATACCAGTTGTAGTTATTTTTTTTATAAGTTATGTTCTGGTAATAATGGGCATATTTTATATGTGTTATGTTGTATTACTGAATACATAAGTTTTTTTATTTGTCGGTTTATAATATATGTGGTTGAGAACCTTATATATTATTTCTTTCTTTTTTTCTGGAAGTTCTTTCCTACAAGATTCCCCTTGTGTATGTACTACTGTTCCATGCCCTCAAATAGGCGAAAATTATATTGTTATGGGCAATGGTGGAGTGGAAATGACGTATATATACGAATCCCATAATAATATTCCTGTTGTGGTTTCGGCAAAAGGGGTGCTAACGCCAGAATCTTTAGACCATGGTACTGAAACTACTTCATGCACGCAGAAATATTCCCGAATGTTAGAAGATGACGGCGAACAATCGTGCGACGCTGGACATATTATTGCAAATCGCTTAGGTGGATACGGAAATGAACCATTGAATATTTTTCCACAAAATGCCACCATAAACCGTGGTTCCTATGCGCAATTCGAAGGGGACATATACGATTGTATGAGAACCTCATCAAAGGGATATTTAAATTGGGTATTTAATTATCCAGGTTCTCAACATACTCAACCGAATCAGGTGATTTACTCAGCAGAATTTGAGAACTCATCTTGTGATAATTTATATCAAGAATTTACTAACTAAAATATACAAATATAGACGATAATTATTATATTTATATATATTACTACTACTTATGTTTGCAAATATATTGAATAAAATAAAAAATAAATCGAGACAATGTTCTCTATGTGATGTAAAAACAACTTCCCATGAGGAATGGAAAAAACATATAGTCACTGAGGAACACAAAGAAAATATGAAGGTGGAAGAACTTGCTTGGAAACAGATTTATGAAGATATTTTATTTATTGCATAGTAGAAAAAAAATAAAAATTATACTGTATTTGCCTTCCTTTTCAGGGTTTTACGGGCAGCAATACGACTTTGTTTGACGCGCCTGGCAAACCCTTTATTGTTCTCTATTCCACGTAATAATCGCATTTGTTTTTGAGCTTGTTCTTTGGTAGTGCATTTTGCAAATACTTTTTTTGTTTTTGCATTGTAGACTTTATAACAAGGTTTATTTCTCACTTTTCTTGTCTTATAAGGCATTATATATTATAACACAAGAAAAAAATTAAACTAAATTGGAGGTCCATAAAGCACCATTGTAGACAGCGGCAGTTTGATAAATACCACTAGAAGAAACAGAAATAGCTTGCCATTGTTTATTTGCAACGTTTTCATCTTCCGATTGTTCCCACGATTGTCCATAATCGACGGAAACATAAATGGTGCCTCCTTTTGCGATGGCGGTTTGATATTGTCCACTGGCAGACATACTGATACCTTGCCACTGTCTATCGGTAACAATCGCTTCGTCTATTTTGTCCCAAGTTACTCCATAATCATTGGATACATAAATTTCACCGGTTACTTCCACTGCGGATTGATATTGTCCATCAGACGACATATCCACACCCATCCAATTATGGTCGTCCCAATCACGTTGGTCATTGGTATTAATATCGGTAGTAGTTGCCCAAGTTACACCGTAATCCGATGAATAATAAATGTTCTCAGATACGATGGTTTGGTATCTACCATCATAAGACATAGTTACTCCACCAGTGGGAAAACCCAATACAGAGTAATACAATCCATGGTTCTCGTCTGTAAATGCAGTCCAGGTTAATCCGTAATCGGACGAACGATACATAGCATCACCAGCAGATATTAGTGTTTGATATTGCCCATTCAATGAAATAGCAACGAAGAAATCAGCTTTACCGTAAGAAAGAACACTCGTCCAAGTAGCACCATAGTCGCTGGATATGTATATATTTTTACCATTACTGGCAGTTTGATACTGTCCTGTTGTTGAAATAGCAACCGAATTGGAAACTTCTTCTCCAATATTAGTAGTGACAGTCCAAGTGGTTCCGTGGTCGGAGGAAATATAAATATCACCCAATTCTTCAATGGCAGTTTGATATTTTCCATCAATAGAAATAGACACGGCTAACCATTTTTGATTTGCCAATATACCGGTAGTAACATCGGTCCATACCAATCCATAATCTTCAGGGTTGAATACATCTTCACTGGTCAAAATGAATAAAATAGGAACTGTATATGATTGTGTAATATTCGTGGTGGAATAAGTGGTAACCTTTTTAACATTATTGGAAGCGTCAACATAATTAATAGTTGAGTCGATCGCTTGTAAATTAGTGGGACCAACATTGTTCTTAGGTGAATATACCTCTTCTTCAATATCGACACGTAGAGTGACAGTAATGCCATCTGCCAAATAAATTAAATCATTATGTACAAAACCATCCGCAACTCCATAACCAGCTGAATTACGATTATTGAAAATATCAGTATCAACAAGATAGCGAAATTTTTCAGACATATTTTCAATGGAAAAAGAACCAGACAAGTCTGAAACATAAGAACCTGCAATATTGAAATTATTACCGGTCATAATACTGTATAACCCACTAATATCGAATACACCATCGTTCAATGTTCGTGCATGCTCTTCAGCGAATAAATCACTAAACCCAGTCGGTAATCCAAAATATTTTTCAACAGTATAATTAAAATCACTGTATAATGTGCTCATTTTACCAATGGTCAAAATACTTTCTTGTGTAATAGATTCCAACAATTCAGTAGTGGAATAATTCAAATTATTCGGTGAAAATAATTCACTGCTTGCATCATAAGTGGTTTCAACAACATTCGTATTTGAATCGTCTTTTTCAATACCGATTGCACTATTCAATGAACGAACACCCAAACGTATTTGTATAGCAGAAGAAATGTCATATACAGCGAGTGGAATTTGTTCATTCAAACTCACATCTGCAAGATTTTGTTGTATGGTAAATCCACCAGAGGCATCTAATACAAATAATTGATAAGAATTACAACTACAATCTGCCATATGATTACTACAATATAATTACAATATATTCCGAGATATTCTCAAGATATATTACGATAAATTATCCAATCGCAATAAAATCGGTGCTTCAGTAGTTGTAGATAATGTAAATAAGTTATAACAAGGGTCACTAATAAAAGACTGTTGGTCAACAATTAATTTCAATTCTATATTCATACCTGGATTTACTAAAATCAAGTCGCCTGATATAAATCCGTCACTCATAGAATATGACAAATCGGATGAAACAACTCGATTATCAAATGGATCACCCTGTAAAATATAACTCAATGAAGCATTAATGTCGCTTAACTGAACTGAACCCGAAAAATTATCGAGTGTTTGACCTTCGCTATTTATATATTGTCCATTAATGAGTTCAATAAATTTGTCATTATCAAAGATTCCATTACTAATATCAGTTGCATCACTACTCTTCAATAAAGATGGAAATAGATTACTATAATAAAAATAATGATTGATATATTGTTTAAAATCACTATAAAGAGTTTCAAATTTACCTAACGAATTAACTTGTGAGGAAACAAGGTTATTTTTAAATTCTTCAAATGTAATAGTGAAACTATTAGTAGGAAAAGTGTTGAGTTCACTATTGAAGGATGTATCTAATATAGTAGAATTGGAAGCGTCTTTGATTAATCCTATTTTTTCATTAAAAATGCGTACATCAAAATCCAATTGAAGAGTTTCTGTTAAATCGAATTCACGTATCGGGTTTTGTGCGATTAATTCAATATTTGCCAAACTAATATCCACTGCGAATCCACCGGTAGCATCAATAGCAATTAAATCTTCCGTAATAATCATACCATCTACATATTGTATTTCATTTGATACATCAATTAACGTATTTGACAAATCCGACATTTATAATTCACTTATATTACTAGTCTAAAATATAAGCGAATTTTCAGCGTTTTACAAGTCGTATAACATCTTAAAATCCAAACAAAAAGAAAAATTGGCGTTATTCATATTCAAAATATTTCCACGTTCATCATAAATTCGTATACGTAAACGTTGAATATCAACCGGTCCAAAATAATTACGGGGTTCCGATATAATATTGAAATCATTTTCCATTAATAAACTGAAATACGATGCTTTCAATGAAACACGTGCCAAAATATTAGGACTCATTACCGAATTTTTAAAGACACTTACGAAATGATTGTTCGAATTGTTTTGAAAATCGTCAACTGCTAAATATAAATATCGCGTAGTGGCCGGTTCAATGACTGTATCGCCGGTATAAGTTTTTTTGTTTCGATATTTACGTTGAGTGAACCCCAAATTCCACCCAAACCGAGAACTTACTTCTGTATTGTCGGATTCTTTGTTCTTGTTTTTGGTAAAATCTAAGGTAATAGTTTTGATTGCATCTGAATATATACCTGAAGGAGCAATAGTGACTTTTCCTGTGCCAGAACCACTACTGGTAATATCCAATGAAAATTGAATATAGGCGAACGGGTCTGTAGCATCAACTAAGGAACCATTTGTGTCACGTGCAGAAATCAACTCATTTAATTTACTGATCAAATCATCCGAATTATAGTTTCCATCAGGTATGGTCAATACAGTTTCTTTTGTATACAAATTCCCAGATAAGTCTACACCATTATCTGAAATAGGATAATAAGTAGTATGCATATACAAGAAATTATTTCCAAATGACTCGGAAATAGAATAAAATGACACAGGAAATTCGAGTGAAGATAATTTCATAGATACTACTTTATTGAACTTTGTAGGCAATTGTAAAGTAAAATCGGAACTAGATGTATAATAATAATTATCGCGAAATTTGGTATCAATATTCAGACATTTTGATATGACTCGGGTTTTCAATGGGTTCATGTTGCCAGGTAAAAATTCACTGGGACTAGAATGAACATATTGGGTAACCGGACGCTCTACAATTTCATTATGACGAGATGCTAAGTCATCGGGTGCATATGAAACCTGTGACTGGTCCAATTTATAATTCACAGGTATAGAAGTAGGTTTCTGTAATAATTGCTTTTTACATTTAAATTCGACTATTTTTTGCTTTGCTGACTCAACGAATTTAATGAAATCACTGCAAAATTTTTTATTAATATTGGGATTGCTTGTGAATTTATGTTGAATAGTGTATGCGACTTCTTCAATATCACTCGGTTCATACTCTTTTTGCTTGTTTAATTGGAAAAAATTAAGTAAATCATTGTTACTATAATTTTGAATATCTAAATCAAAATCATCCATTCTTATATTGTTATCTCATATTTTTTATTAGGTTTTTTTCCAAGAACATTTAGTTTGTTACGTAGTGAGATAAAAATGTAATCATACATATATACGCAAATACTATAATGTCATTAGCTGTTTTAAAAAGGAAAGCACAAACAAAATACAACAATATGAGTGCGAATAGCACATCTGGATTTTCATTAAATGGAACGCATAGAAACCAAGGTTATGTAGGTCAAACCAGTTTATCTAGAACTATTATTCGCACTCCTCATAAGGGAGCTACTCCTAGAGGACATGGTGGTCAAGGTGGAACATATACTACCAACAATATCAAAGAGTCCACTACTTGCTCTACTGAAGATGCAAGTGTAGTGAAATCTAGTTCTATCAATACTCACGGGTTAATAGATACGAAGTATAAATGGACGCCACAATATAACCATGTGAAACCAGACAGTAACCAAAATAACGGATACCAGAGTATTTATGTTACTAATGTGGCACAAAAGGAAATAGATTGTTGTGCTCAAATAGACGCCTCATCGAATGAAGTTTATACGAGTTCTCGTATTGACTTGGCCAATGGGTCTTGTGTGATTACACAACCCGAAGGTGATTTCGTGGCTATTCCTCAAAGTCAATATTTGTCTACTCTGAAGAAGAGTTGTATTGATAACAACAATACTTCTCAAGCAAGTATTGGTCAGACTCCTTTGCCTGGAAATTAAATATTCAAAGGTGTATAACAAAATATACAAAATTGAATCATAATAAATAGAACATGTTATTATGAAATTATATAACAATATGGATAACGAAGAGAAACTCCAACAAACCTATTTGGATAGTCTTACAGAAAAAGAAAAGAAAGGTTATGAAATTGCGAAGTCACATTTGGGTATGTCGTTTGATTTGGAAAAGAGTATAGGTTATTTGGAATGGAAGAAACAAAATAAAGCATAATAATTTGACTGCATAATTCAATAAATATAGGTTTTTATTATTTTAAATCGTGATAATTTAGAATATGCACGTGTTATTATCAGTACATATTCTATATAGATGTCTTCCAGCGATTATATCGCAATCAAAAAATTAAAAGAATTAAAAAGTTCATGTGAGACTGATGAACTGGGAGATCCTCTATCGCCAAGTTGGTATAATGTGCCTGTAACTAATGATTGTGATTGCACTGTAGTTTTAGGAACAGGTCCAACTGGTCCTACAGGTGATATTGGTCCAATTGGGTACACGGGTCCAACAGGTGTTACGGGTCCAACAGGTCCAACAGACGGAGGCGTTATTTCTATATTTGCTGAAAGTGTTGGATTTGACCCGAGTGGTGGAAGTGGATTTTCTTTTTCATATGGAAGCGGTAACACCAATTCTGGTAGTTATGGTATTCAAATGGGTGTAGACTGTAGTTTGAACTATGTAGGTGTGCAAGCATCACAAACACCCGATGTAAGTGGTATAATTCAGGTGTGGAAGAATAACGCATATAGTGGTATTGAATTATCTGGAATCGACTTGTCTGGTTCATTAGCAGATTTAAGTTTGAATATTGCAGTAGGTGATTATATCAATATTAAATGCACTGATGGTAGTGGAGGTGGATTGGTAAGTGCTGCATTATGGTTTTTGACCCCTGGTGTAGTTGGACCTCAAGGTGTAACTGGATACACTGGATATACAGGTCCTACAGGAACAACTGGATACACTGGACACACTGGTTATACAGGTCCTACTGGAACAATGGGTCCAATTGGATATACCGGTTACACCGGTTATACAGGTCCCACTGGACATCTTGGTCCTGCTGGTCCCACTGGTAATACAGGTCCTACTGGATATACTGGTTATACTGGATATACAGGTTATACTGGATATACCGGTCCACAAGGACATACTGGACCTACAGGTTATACAGGACTGATAGGTCCAGTAGGAATGCAAGGTGATACCGGACCAACGGGACCTACAGGTGTAACCGGATATACCGGATATACTGGGTATACCGGATACACTGGATATACTGGATATACTGGTGTAACAGGTTATACAGGTTATACCGGATACACTGGATATACCGGATACACTGGATATACTGGGGTAACAGGTTATACAGGTTATACTGGATACACAGGTTATACTGGATATACCGGATACACTGGAGTAACAGGTTATACTGGATACACTGGTTATACTGGTTATACTGGTTATACTGGTTATACTGGATAAACTGGTTATACTGGATATACTGGATAGACTGGATAGACTGGATATACTGGATACACTGGATACACTGGATACACTGGTTATACAGGACCTACAGGTATGACTGGTCCAACAGGACCTACAGGATATACCGGATATACTGGATACACTGGTTATACAGGACCTACAGGTATGACTGGTCCAACAGGACCTACCGGTTATACTGGTTATACAGGTCCTACCGGTTATACAGGATATACAGGATATACAGGATATACAGGTTATACAGGATATACAGGTTATACAGGTATGACAGGTCCTACAGGACATACTGGTCCTACTGGTTATACAGGATATACAGGTTATACAGGGCATACAGGTCCTACAGGTCATACAGGTCCTACAGGTTATACTGGATATACTGGATATACTGGATATACTGGATACACTGGATATACTGGATATACTGGATATACTGGATATACTGGATACACTGGTCCCACTGGACATACTGGTTCC
>JACLAB010015436.1_pt1 | contig 19571 bp, 9 predicted proteins | sample 8027921 | NCBI WGS metagenome assembly JACLAB01 (sample SAMN15725117, study PRJNA655200) | protist metagenome | isolation source: fluorescence activated cell sorting (FACS) single amplified genomes of... | place: USA: West Boothbay Harbor, Gulf of Maine | collected 2000-07-19 | reverse complement strand
AAAATATGAAAATTTTTACTTCAAAACACGCTAGGTTCCTTCGTGTTTGTTACAAACGTGAGTTTCGAGTTTGTGTGTTTTGGTGTGCTTGTCACCTTCTTTTCTTTGCTTTCTTTGCCCTTTCTTTTTAAAGGTGGAACAAGCCCTAAATAAAGTAAGAAAGAGTCCCTCCTTCCCATCTTCACATCACCCTTCTTTTACTTCCAGGAACAACTTATAAGAGCTTCGCGATTGTGCGTACATGTACTATACATAGTTTTCGAATCGAACATTAAAATGGAGAAGAGAAAGGGTAGCCCCCTGCTAAACCAGCTATTCGGAGACAGTGACGAAGAAATTCCGCAAAAGAGGGGCGATCAACAGGGCCCACACAACCTTCATATATCTGAACGTGATACTTCGGTACTTCATGATGGTAGCAGGGATGATACGTTCATAGATGATACCGGTGTTGCGCTGGAGGATAGGGATAATCGAGACGATAATGCCTTTCAGTATGCGAGCGAAGCAGAAGAAGAAGAAGATGAGGATTTCTTTCTGAAAGGATCTGGGAAGGCGAGAACAAAGCGTGAAAGGAGAGGAGAAGAGTCCTTGCGTTTGAACGCCATAGAATTTATATCAAAGATGGAAGCGGCAGCTGAGGAAGACTTAGCGGCGTATTCAGCAAGACGCCCAGCAGTGCATAAAGTAAGATTACTTTCTGAGGTTCAAGAGAAGCTATCAATTTTAGAGCTACACAAGTATCTTGTAAAATATGGATTACTTTCTGTCTTAAGACTGTGGTTGGAACCTTTGCCAGATGGAAATTTACCAAATATCAATATTCGAAGTTGTATACTGCTTCTAATTGCTTCATTACCACTTGATACAGAAGACTTTGAATGTAAGCAGGAATTGAAGAGATCCGGAATCCCAAGAATTCTATTGTTTCTTTCTACTTTACAGGAGGAAACACCGGAGAATAGGAGAATATGCAAAAAATTGGTTGAAAAATGGAGCCGACCTGTTTACGAATTATCCGCTCGACACACTGACATGGGCCCGAAAGGAAGAGTATTTGATTTATATGACGTACTTGATGACGAACGAAGAAGGAAAAAGCGAACGAAGAAACAAAAACCAAGCGAATTACATGATAATGAGCTTTCACTATCTCGTCAGAGTGGTCCACGATATGGTGAGCAAGGATACCGGCATCACGCAACGATTCCAGAGAGTTCATCTGTTGAGTATGTGAAACGGCCTAGACTTCTAATGGATCCAATGGAAGTTAAGGCACGTGGTCAAAGTACAGAACAGCGTAGGATTCGTCAACTAGTTGGGAAGGTGTCAGGTAAAAAAAAAACGGGTCAGGCATATCAACCTTCAGTCGAAGGCCGCGGGTTGGTGGGTATACAAAAGTAAAAAAGTAACGTTGAGCGTATCAAAATAACGTAAAGTACATAATTTCTATACATAAAGAAATTGATAAGCAAAAAGAAGGCTCTTTACTATGGGGGTAAACATTTTTCTTGATCTTCCTTGCTATGGAACTTAAGCTATTTTTTCATCTTGAATTTTTCGAAATAGTCTGTAGCTTTCAGTGTGAACGAGTGAACTGATTTTGAAGCGACCTGTAGAGCTTCTTGAGTGTCATGTATGAAGTCAATTTCAGCAAGATAATCTGCACGTCCTGATAGTCTCAAAATTTCTTCAGCCAATAAGTCAGGGATGAGTTGACTTTTACTGCATTCTACGATCGACGGAATGTTTAATTCAGCTTTATTAGAGACGACTAAAGATCGCAAAGCAGCCCAATCGCACGTTCTTATATAGAATCTAGCAAGAATCCATAATGATTGTCTGTTGGAAATCTGAATATTGCTGCTAAACTTCTTAATTTCAAAATCATTCTTCAACTCGAGAAGGAAACTTATTGAGTTACTGAAACTAACATCAGCATATCTATGACATACTTTTGAAATTCTTATGAACTCTCTCACCAGTTTTGAATAGAAAATAAACTTAAGCGGGAAATCACTACGAAGTTGATCAATTATCTTGAGCTGCCCATACCCAAATACTGAATTGACTAAAACATCTGGTCGAAAGTGCGGGAAATGCAAATATTTCAATCTGGAACATCTAAAATTTGTAAAATTTGATTCAATTATACTCATAACACTTTGATTGCATAGCCGCTCTCCAATACAAAGTAATACTCTGTAAGTGAGATCTACGTCCTTGAACTCAAATGCCTTCGTAAATGCAACCCCATGAGTCCTTAAATTCATTAGAGCTGGCAACTGCCAGAATACACGGTGCTCCAAATTTATGATATTGAGGTAAAGATCTTGCGTCATTGATGTAGAGTGAGTTCCTAATATCATACAAAGTGATATACTTGGATGTTTTAGCATCAGGCTATTGCATAGGCCCAGGAACTCTTGCTTGAAAGACTTTGACAGCTTTCTTTTTATATACTTTCGCAATAAAAGCTGGAGATACATATACCTCCTACTAGGCATGCTTAAAGTAATTCTGTTCAGAAGTGTATCATCTTGTGAGAGACATTTCTCATTTGTTGTTAGAATTTCCGTTCTCTGAAATTGCAAGTACGTGAATGAGCTATCGCGACCTTTTCTGAGAGAATTCAGTACCCTAAGTTCACTACAGGATGAATGAATGAAATCTTTCATAGTGTTATCTGTAGTGCGCGAAAGAGCAGCAAAACAACTAGCAGCACGCAATAATTTCATTTGGACTCCAGCACTCATTTCATGTAAAGCTGTACAGACACAAAGTCTAGCATCATCCGTGGGATCGCGGTCATCTACATGTTCTGATTGGAGATTCAAAAAGCCTGCTCCGTATGCTTTTTTTTCATACGCCATCAAATGCATAAATGGTTGGAGTGAACATTCTTTCCCTCTAAATTCGACTATTGGGGATGGGACTTCCTGGAAAAATTCCCGAAATTCATAACCAACTACATGCAAGCCGTCAATTTCTGAAAATATTTTAGCATGAATGCCAATATTTACATGAATACATCCTCCATCAATATTACATAATTGTAGAATATTTGAATCTGACATAATAGCAACAGCATTTTCACCACACCAACCGAGTTGAATTGCTTGTGAGCTTTCAGCATACACGCCCATATCAACCTTGATGACATTGTCTAAATTTAGAAAATTTGTAGAATATATGTCCAAAATATATCTGCCTTGATAAGTGGTACAAGTCGCGAGAAGATTTTTTCCTGGATTAAACTCAGCACAAATAATATTTCCTTGACAACAAATCGTGGAGACCTCTCCTGTTCGTCTGAAATACGATTTTATATGATCGCAAAAAACAATATAGTGGACATCATCTTCTTCGTACGATGTGGATCGCTTAGTAAGAGCAGATATGATTTCTGCTCCGCTATACTCACTATCAATAAATTGTATATCAAACTGAAGTTTTTGGGGTTGATAAACAATAAACATGACAAATAGCTCAGATTCTTCGCTAAGTAAGAAGACATTGCCAAAGCCATCAAAAGAACACGATCTTATACTCTTAGAACTCATCGGAAGTTTTATATTACACAGCTTACAGCTCAAGTCCGTCAGATCATAGACTTGCACACAATTTTGATCAAAAATTGCTATTACTGATTCTGTTAACCAACCAAATTGAAAAATCTCTTCTTTAGAAATAATAGAACCTAGCAATTTATCATCTAGCGTGCAAATATGAATACGAAAGTTCGAGAATCGATAGGCAACAAATCTGTTGCGAGAGGATATTTTCTGCTCAATCTTGTCATCGCATAGGTACACACTCCTACTTTTTGTTTCAACTTTTCTCCTTATGTAGTAAAGTTTCCCCAAGATATACCAGTTCCTAACGCATGGATATTCATTGTTTACTTCATCGTACATTTTGATATTTGTACCTGGATAGCTATGAGTGAAGAAGATATTGAATTACGCCCCTCTCACTTCAAACTTATTCGAATTCCTACGAAGCTCCGTAAACTTCTTTCTTCTTGAAATTGGACAAGACGTCCTTGAAACTAACAATAAAAATCCAGTTTCAGCTTATACTTTGCATCATAGTGATTTCACATGATATGAAGTAATGCTACAAATGATCGCAATCATGGTGCTGAAGTCTATCAAGACCCAGCGATATTGTTTGCACTTCTTGACATGTTTTAGAAGTGAGTTGTGTGTATAAACTGTGGATGATCCCAAAAGTCGAAAAGTTAAGGCAAAAGGAGGAGCTGTTAATATTATTTGGGACGATTACTTTAACAGGAGCCATGGTGCACTTGACAAGTCCTTAAATTTCTCATTCCATGTTTTTTTACTTTTATTATCGATTCGAGTATGGATACCATACTTTTGCCGAATTCTCGATAAAATTTTTCCTTGGAAAATTGTCGTTCAAGACGCGCTGCTAAGAAAAAAAGAATTCAACAAGGCCTCAGCATCAAGACAAAGTTTCTCACTTGTTTCGGGTAAATGAGTACTGCAAGTTTTAAATTTACTGTTATGTACATTTAGAGAGCTCAACAGGCTTCAAAGCAGAGTTCGTTGCCGATAAATGGAAGATTACATCATTCTTAGAGTATCACCCGAAGTTCGAAAGATCCTCGAAAGAGGAAAAATGATTTCATTGGTTCACTCCGAAGGTTTGCTTCTCAGTTACATTTTTTTACTGATCGATTGAATCAACTCAACAGATGGCGAAAAGTTACTGATCGGTGAGATGTGTATTCCTCTACATACGGAAAATGTCCTCTCTCGAAATGAGCTTTGGAAAACTTTCAACGGTTCGACTTTCGTAAAAATTGGGGATGTTATTCGAATTCTTGACTCAGAGGAAGTGAAAAGTACAGATGATCGGTAACACTTTACATATGACGTAAGTATTCCTTGTAATGCCCTTTACTTCCAGTAATTTAGTTTCTTTGAAACGTGCCAATACTCTTAAAACTCAAATGTTTGATGACACCGCCGAGGTAATTATTCTTTTGAGAAAGGATCAACTATTTTTATCTTTTCAGAGTTTTAGACAGATGTGTTACTTCTCTCCGGTAATTCAGCAGAGAGTGTACGTGATATAAAATTCGAGGAAGAAATAGTAGAGTAGTAGAATATGGATAAACAAATCGTCAAGTGTATTCAAAAAAGTGTAAAATACGATTATAACAGTACACAGTACCTAGTTATCTGAAAAGTCACATATACAAACGTCTCACTCGATACCAGTACTGCTCACGTAAAGCTTTGCTCTTCTTTGAGCTGCTAATACTTTACTCATGCTTTTCAAAACTTCTCCCTCATCAATATTCATTTCTTTTAACTTTTGGCCGATTGTACTCTCAATATTTTGAACTAAATTGATATCATACTGTGTTATTAACGTAATCGACCTACCGCTGCGACCACTACGTGCTGTACGGCCTACTCGATGAATATAATCATTCGGATCCATTGGTACATCTGCATTTATGACAAGATCAACCGTAGGAATATCTAAACCGCGCGCAGCAACATCAGTAGAAACCATAATTCGGACAGCTCCAGACTTGAACGCATTTAAAGCTTGGATTCGGGCTTTTTGTTTTAAGTTTCCATGTAGAACAACTATACTGAAGTTGAGTACTTTTAAAGTCTCTCCAAGCAATTTGCATGCTTTTATTGTGCCTGAGAAGATCATTGCACTGCGAATGCCCCATGTACCCAACTTCCCAAGGATAAAGTCTAAGTAAACATTCTTAACATTGCTTTGAATGAAACAATAATCTTGAATGCATTTCCGTTCAATTTTAACCTTCTCGCAAATTTCGACGTGAACTGCTTTTTTGAGCGTTAACTCTTGTAACATAGAAATATTTCTAGTAATAGTTGCAGAGAACAGAATAGTTTGCCTTGTTTGCGGTATGTTCTTCAGTATTTCTCTGAACTCGCCCTCGAAAGATGGCTCTAAAAGCCTGTCTGCTTCATCCAAAACGAAGCACTTCATGTTTTTAAAGGATTTACATAATTTTTTATCATATAAAAAATGTTCCATCATTCGTCCTGGTGTAGCTACAATTACGTGAGGACGAGTAGCTAGCTGTATAGATTGTTGCCGAAAATCTTCACCACCTACTACTGTTAGACAATTAAACGTCATATGCGCACCAAAAAGTGAAAACTGCTGACCAACTTGGCATGCAAGTTCACGAGTTGGTGTCAAACAAAGTGCAAATATACCATAAGGATCTCTTGATAATAAATGCAGTATTGGGAGTGTAAATGCTGCTGTTTTTCCGTTTCCAGTCCGCGCAGTACCAATAACATCATTTCCATTTAGAATTAGTGGAATACATTTACTTTGAATTTCTGTTGGACACTTGATGCCAATATTACTCAATCCGGAACATATGCCCTCTGAAAGCCCGAGTTTCCAGAAGTCTTTTTTAACCAACGTTGACGAAGGGGTATAGTCAAAAGGTGGCTGGTTAGCTTTTAAATTTTGGCACTGTTTTCCTTCTTCATTCATAATTTCAATATGTTGCATGCAATAGAGCTCCCTTTTCGACCGTGCTATGACTTTAGAGCACAGATTGTTACTCACTTCTCTGTATTGACTTTCTTTGCAAACGGAGCCCAGCTACGTCGGTACTCGTACATTAGAATAGATAGCAGCTAAACTCTTTTCGTAAGTTACTCCTACGAAATACAATCAAGGAAAAACTATGCATTTGTTTGTGGTAGTTCAGCTATTCAACATGATCAATCGTTCGCTTTGATTGGAAAGATGCATAATAATACTAGTTTCTTTCTGTCTTTCAAATTCACGCGCGAGCGGTGGAGAAATGTGCGTCAGAGAGATGAAAGAAAAAAACAATTACTGCAGTGGGCAATTACGAGTAATCGTAACCAAAAAAAACGACGTACAGGTGCCAGGAAAGAGGAAAAAAGCCATATGAGAGGCTGAGAGCAGGTTCTTTTATTTTCTTTTCTCAATAGGTACTCGTATCGTAATAAAGAAACACAGAAGTATTGTAATAATATCAGGTATTTTTACGGAATGATGATTCAAATAAGGCAACTATCGATGTACAATGTACCGCAGGTACCAGTACCAGTATGATTATCATATGAATATAACTTAGATGGGAATCCGAAAAATACCAGAACGAACTCTTTTGATGCACTTTTGACTTACCGTTCGTTACGCTGGGGGGGGATCATTTATGGTGTACGAGTATTTATGACGTATGCCCATATGAACTGCATAAACGTAGAATGATTTAAAGGTACACGTATGCAGGTCGCAAAACATATTCAGTCTTCGATCGATTCTTTCTGTAACCTTTTAAGCGTTCATTATGAAAATAGCGGTACTTTAGATGAATCAGAACTTGACTGTCTGAAAAAAATAAATAATACATTTCTCTTGCGTGCCAGACAACTTCAAGACTCTCTAAACTCGTATAAACATGATAAAGTAGTGTTATTCGGAAAGAATGGTTCGGGAAAAACTTCTTTATTGAATCGTATTCTTAGATCTACTATATCTACTACGACAACATACAAAGTTGCTGACCATGGTGATAGTCTACGACTTGTTGTTTCCAGAGATGGAGTATGCTTGAAGGATAATAATATTGGAATTGGGTTTAAATCTACATTTATTGACGAGTATATCCCCGTGTCAACAAAGAATTATTTTTTATTTCCAGAAGGTGACACCGTTGAAACTACTCGAGTGTGTCATTTGGTGAATTTTGGGCCTAAAGCGTGTGTCATACTAGCTTGCGATCGCAAAACCGAAATACACAACAATTTAGAACGGCTTCGATCTGCAGTCCGCTTGCAACGACTACAGGTAAGTCAAATATTGGGAAGGAAATTAAGGTAGATATTTGAATCTAATTACTCTATGTAGGATGATAAGGAGCTTAGCTTTCTGCATGCCCTAAAAAATGACGGATTTGAATCACTTTCTGAACAATTTCCAGTCTATATTATTTTAGACAAAGCTTCACTTCAAAGACCACTCGCTATTTTAGGTTATGATAAAACTCACGACTTGTCCATCATAGTTGATAAGGACATTAAACTACCGGACGGATACGAGACCTATTGCGATCTTTCATTTTCCTACACTCCTTCTGATTCAGGCTCTGATATTCTTGGTGATATTATAAAAATGAGTTCTTTGTTGTCACAGATTTTTAATGTCAGAAACCCACTATGGGGTATTCTAGAACATATTCGAATAGAGCTTCCATTGGGCTTTTTAAAATCTGTCGGCGAGATAGTGGATACACCAGGTGCTGAGTTTCTAATATCAGGACAGTCTAGATATGGATACAATATTATTTCGCAAGCATCAACATTATTATTTTTAAATGATGGCCGTAAAATTCCTTGTGAAATTAGGCAGTTAATGTGTTCTACAGGGCTTTTTAGCGCTCTACTGTCTGCTTGGAATCTGAGAATAATATGGATTTACTTAGACGAGAACTCTGACCGAAATCCTATAACGGGTAAAAGAGGAAGAGATTTCATTGAGGTTCTTTCTTTCGTATCCTTCTATCTTTAAATTATTTCTTTTTTACTCAGTCGAAATCTAAAGAAATAGCTGGGTTTTTGCACGGATCGTGTGATAACATTTCATCATTCATCAGGATTGAAAATCTACTTTTACCTTCAATTCAGACAATATGTCATGGTGTTCAGGACATTTCAAAAATAACTGACGCTGTTCTTCCAACAATCAAAAGGCAAGGAAAAGAAATTATCATTGTTTTTCTACTAAAATGTGTTAATATCAGAAGCGTGTTACGTACGAGTAATGTGCCCAATGGTATTGTCCGTGATTTCTTAAATCTGATCAAAAGTTTCAAAAAGAATTTGCATAATGAATTTGATCTCTTTCAACATTTGCAGCATTCTGATGAAATTCGTAGAAGCTCTTATGACTTTGAGATGGACTGCTCAAAAGTAGATCTGAATTCTAAAATTATTGAAGTCTTTGACTTGATGCGGACAGAAATATTTTCTATTACAAAGCGTGAATTCAGTGAATCTAGGAATATTATGCTTTATTCAGGAGTGACACACTTTCTAAATGGGGAGGATACCTGTAATACAGAAATTGAAGATGTTAAAAGGTCCAGGATTGAGGAAATTATGCATGAAACTTTACATATCATTGTGCAAAACGTACTTTTGGCTTTACAGGGTTGCAAGAAAGGTGAATTATCTATGAAGAGAAAGAGCCTGAATTTTGCAAAAAGAATAGAGGAAGTTTTGCTTTTGCAGTTTCCTCGTGGAAACAATCAAGCAATGTTGTATTTACGCCAAAGTGTTTTATTGCATATTCAAGTATTCATTAATTCTCAGCTATTTGGCAGTGAAACATATTATAAGGTCATTCATGAGGTGGTGTAGTATCAATTTTTGTTGGTTCGAATTCTTACCATTCTTAAGGGCATTCAAAATATTTTACAAACTCATGATAAAAATATAAGCAAATTACATATGTTCATGAAACCCACAGATATCTTGAATATACTTCATGATTCTTACGTCCAAGGCATGAAGATCTTCCTTGGCGAAATCTTGCAACGAGTGCGCAAAGTTAGTGAAGATGTTACCATATACATATTATCTTCTCAAAGTAAATACGTGAGTGAATTAATTTTTGAACTTCTCCGACCTTACTTCATTTTTATAGATCAATGAACTCAAAATTTTCAATAAAGCATTATGTGATTACGTACTTGCATATCGTAAAACATTAGCAATCGAGGAAGTTGTCCTCGTTTCTTGTGGTAAAGTTTTGCAAAGAAGTGAGTTTTCAATTTCGCAGGATCCAATTTTACAAAATGAAGGAAAAGTTTGGTCAAATCAAGACTTACAACAGGTTTGCGACCTTCGATATTTTTAATTCACGCTCAATACTCAACCGTTGAACATAGCTGCTCGACATGCTGCAACTTTACATGCCTGTGAACTTAAAATCAAATTATACACTTAAAATGTTGCATGAAATCAAAGATAGCCTTTCCATATTTGAGAATTATGATTCCTTCAAAGCTCTTCTTGAGCTTCGATGCCAAATATTTGCCATGAGAAATCTTTTTAGTTGTATATCGAATGATTTCGATTTAACGATACAACTTTGTACCAAATCGGATGCTTGTCATTTTGACATCGATGGAAAAATCAACTTTATGGGATGGTCGTGGCAACATATGCGACTACTTCTTTTCATGCTACGAAAGATGGCGAATAATCTGATGCCATATTTTCATACCTTGAATAAATGGGAAATGTCAGTGATATTAGCAGCAATGGTAGATGAGTTCAATATCAATATACGTTTGAAAGAAACCTCCACTCAAAGGATTTACCCTGATACGATTCAGAAGATAATCAAAATATGCATTCGATGTTGGGGAGAATCCAACGACGGTTTCATCAAGGCAGAAAAGTATTTTTTATGCAAAAACGTTCTTCAAATATGTAAAGTTGATGCTCGTGAAAAGATTTTATTGTGTGAACTAGAGTCAATTTTCACCAGTCTAGGTGAAGAAGAAAAGTTTTTCCGTGAATGGGCAAGTGATATATTGGTTTCATTACATTTCTTTGCTCAAGTATCTAATGGGAGAATTCGAAAGTTCTGTCATGTTTCTGCGCAACGATTGTCTGTGAAATGGAATCATCATCATCATGATATACATAAAAACATGTGTTGTCAAGATATCCTGTTTTATAACGAAGGCTGCTATGGGTCACAACATTATGTCTCTCACAACGTGTGCATTCGAAAAAAAATCATAAAAAAAGTGACTAGTTGGGAGCTGCAAGATTTTTTTGGTATAAATCTTAGTGATAGCTTTCACCCTTCGAGTATACCTCGCTATGATGATCTAAATTCTGTATTAGTGTGGGCATTTTTTTTTCATGGAAACGGGATACACCTCCAGGACAGCTCTCCATACGAAATATATGATTTTTCAGAAAGTGCTGGGAAATTATTAGTTGAGGTAAATATTTTCTCTTGTTTCTGAATATTTTTTAAATGCTTCAACTAAGGATGTGGTGCGAGACCCGTCTAATTTTATCAGTGAATGTTATTTTGTGACGCACAAAATCTTCACTAGGACAGCATGGTGTCAATACAGGCTTGATCCTGCAGAATGGAGTAAGGAGAAGAACTTCTTAGAATTTTACATCGGGCGCATAATTCAACTTCAAGACATTGAGTTGTTGGGTGAATTTATACAAACTTTGAAGTGTTTAGGGGTTACAGAGAAAAATAATGTATTAAAGAATGCACTTCAGTTTATGATGAGCAAATACGACAGACAAAATGTAAGCACAGTTAATTTCTTCTCAATGATGTTAAATCTCCGAGCAGGGTGGCTGGCTCACCAATACAGATACCTTTGAATCAAAATACCATGCAACTATATGTGCTGTAGGTGTGCACTTATTATTTAATTATAATGGGAATCATACTGATTCATTTTTTTGCATGTGATCATGAAGGCGCTCTAATCCAACATGGCTTTGAGGTGAGCGAATAATTTCAACTAAATGTACATTCCATTTATCCTGAGTTTAGGAATCTACTGGTCATGCAGGTCTTTTTTGTGTATGAACAGATGCAAGCATAATACGTAGTCCGAATCTTCCGAGAACTGCTCCTATTTTTCTACTTTTATTCAATCTTCGTTCTCGCTAATTTCCTCTTTGTTCTTCTCTTCTTTCATAGATTGAAGGGAAGTGACACCAATATGTCCAACATTTTTGCATGCACGCGTAAGCTTCGACTTTGTAGCTGGAGTAATGTCACGTGTTAAAGGCGCAAACGCAACTCCTTTGCCCTGGAACATTGGCAATTGTTCTATTATATTATCCCAGTCAATTTTTGTGATACCATAGTTAGACATGAATTCTAATACATCCATAACTCGGTTATTATTGGTTCCTGGAATTGAGCGCAACGGCAATGTAAGTTGGGTGCGGATCATAGAAATATAACAGGGGCGTATGGTACCAAAATTAGCTTTACACTTTCCAGAATTAACAATATGAGCGTGCAAGTTACCTAGCATTCGCCTGGTCTTTGTGGATGTGGAGTTCTTCCCAAGCCAAACAGGAAATCGATGGAAATTACGCTCGCCTGGATACATATTAAAAGTTTCACGCTGTCCGCATGTTGCTGCAGTTGGAATTATACAACCAAAAAGGACAGAGTGAGGTAGGATCTCCCAATTTTGCCGCAATCGAATGAAAGTCCCAAAAGCATCTCCAGAGGAAATATCTGTTGACACCCGGGCCAGAATTTGTAGACGCTGTACATCGTCGCGAGATCCAGATGGTCGCATTTGCACATAATTTTCCTGGACGAAAAGGGATGTGATGTCAGGATCATCATATGCAAGCTTGAATTTTTCATCTAAAGAAAGTGTGCATGAGCGCGTAGAAAAGAGTTTATCAATAATAGCAAAGGATCCACTATCATTCAATTTATTGTGAAACTCTGGAGCTCTCTTGGAGAATGCAGATAATTTGCTCAACTGAAGTTGGTTTATAATCAATCTCATATCTGCATCATAAACCTCAATCATACTCGATACTTCACTTTCCTCAACATCAATATTTTCCTTACTAGCAATATAAATAATACGTTTGCATATTTGTACCTTACTTGGACGCTGAAAGGCAAATTCTTCACAGTAACTCTGGAGAGATTTTAACTTTTGTGAGAACCTATCGTTGCATATACAGATGATCGGTATTCTACTTCGCTTTATCATTTCAATTAGACCAGAAATTCCACCACGATCTCCACCACTCATGCCATCTACTTCATCCATTACTAATATGTGCCTCTTAATCCTTGATTGACTACCGCAAAAAGTTTGATTTGTTACCAGTTCTATCAAAGTATTGGACGTGCTCCCTTTTACACCATCTAGAATATTTGAGGCTGCTTTCGATCTTTCGTCGCTAGCATTTACTTCTGTAACTGTATATTCTAAGTCTTTGCATATAATCTTAACACAAGTAGTTTTCCCGATTCCGGGAGGTCCGCTGATCAATGCTGCCTTTCGAGCCGAATTTCTACTTGATATACCGCAGTGTTTTGCATACTTCCAGTCATACAACCATCTTCGGAGATCAGAAATTTTCTTTCCATTCCCAACCAGACCTTCAAGCGATAGCGGGGCATATTTGTTCACCCACAGATCTGTCGAAGGAGGTTTCTTGCTGTGTTCCATGCCCGAAATGTTGTAAAAGGGGCAGCTCTCAAGAGAGTCTGTGACTATTCTAAAAACAGTAGAATAAGAAAAAGTCCGAGAACTTTATTCGAATAGGAGAATTTCAGTCGGATAACTGCGCGATTTTACAAGAACTCGTGAATATATCGTATAGATGAATCTTATCTTTTGATATATGTCAAAGTAAAATGACTACGATTTTAGTTAGAGTACCTTTGAAAGTGAATTTCTTATTGTCCTTTTCACGTTTCTTTTTCAGCAGAAATTCCGCGCGGAGATTTTAACCTTATGATATCGAACCTTGGTATTTAGAAGCAGGACCCACTCTCACTCGTTATAGTTAGCAAATATTTAAAAGTACAATAATTATATGATCGTCAGGTTATCGTTACGGTTTTGTGTGTTCAATCTAAACGAAACTCGTTCTTTTTCAGCGAATTGTGCTGATATTGTCAGACGTGTGCAGCAGACTGGAGGTAGGGAAAATGCGAAAATGGGTGCCTAAAAGTTCCTCTCTCACCTCTCATAGACTCTTCTCTGTTTCTATACAAAATGCACGGTTGTATTGTCGAAATAAAATTTGCAGCACTTTTGCTATGTTGCTGAAAGCTCGCGATAAAGATAACTACGCTGTACTCTTGTCACGAAGAAGGAGTGGTGATGATTGAGTGATATTCGGAACCTGCAAAGATGAAAGGTTCACTGTGTGCATTATGGCCATCCACTAAGCTCGAATAATTCTTCTAATGGAGGTATCCCCGTTTAAAACGCGGGTCTCTCCTTTTCCGGAGGAGCATATTTTGCCTCTCCAATTTCTCAATTGCCTTAAGAACGTGAAGCACTTTGATTTCTTCAAGGTCACTCTCACCTTTTCCCTCCATAATTTGTCGAGAAGTTTCTATAACTTCTCCGACATACATTTTGATAATGGAACACAAAATTATCAAGCCATTAGGATTAAGAATAACACCACCGCTTACACTTTGGAAGAGCTTCTTAAGCGCAGGTTTACTGATGTTCGAACGACGATAGCACTCATATCTTTCCATCTGATCTAAACTAAACCCTCTTATTAAAGCATTTACATCTCTCTGATCCAGCTCCATTCTGTAAACTAAGTTCCCGTACGTACTTTAAGCAGCTGTTTATTTCTCTTCTTAGCTGCCTTCCTGCCTTTTCTAATACTAAAATCTAAACATAAAACCTTGAATATGACGATGAGAGGAGTTGAAGTTGAGAGTGGATTTGTGCTATTTAACTTCTTCGTTGAAAGTTAGTTAAGAGCAGACGTGCGACTAGATAGATGGAGGAGGAGAATGAAGAGACTTGATGTCGCCCCGAAAAATAAAAATGGAAATTTGATTTAAGGTGTCAAAAACGAGTAGAAAGCTTAGAGTGTGACCACTGAACTGTCTTACAAGGTGCTAAGATAATCTCCTAGTTAAGATATGGCAGTGTTTATTGAGCACCGACACTAAAGTTATGACAGTCGCTACCAATTACTGTTGATAGTGAACTTACTTGTCCGTGGTGAAGTAGTTAAGAAGAAGTGGTACAAAACATAATTTTACACAGACGTTTCAAGTTGCAAGCCTTGGAGATATGAAGCTCTTTTATTCCAGCGTACGGTAGCATACCCAGTAGTAACTACAGCAGGAAATACAATGCATAATGTTGCAACCATCGTTAAGGGTTTCATGAAAAGATTTACCCCAATGTGGATATAGGAATTTTTACTAGTTGGGTAAGTCGTTCGCGTCTTATTCCGTGGTCGTTTTTCTCGTTCTAATCCAAATAGAGTTTTATGCTTCTCCACAACTGCACCAAAATGAAAATTTACTAATCCATCTATTTTCTCGGACTGGTTGTAAGTTATAGCCATGGCAGATCTATCACCTACTAACCATTCAATAAACGCTCCTCCAGAGTAATATGATATATTTTGGTGCGTTGGAGCATAACTTCTGTATGTCTGTAAGTCTACTTTTTGAACTTGTGTAGCTTCAGAGATATTAGATATACTTAAATTATAGTAAGGTTCAAGCTGTATAGATGCTTTGCGCAGAAAAATGGATTTATCCATGCAGTTGCGATTCAACTCTGTAGGCTCAATTCCTGTAAGGCAGAATAAATAGAGTTCGGACCTATTAAACTCAATTTCTAATCTATCTCCCATGTTTCTGCTGTTTTCAACGAAATCGTGAGCACATTCGCATTCAGCGTCAAGAAAATTTTCGACTAATCCACAACACATGGGTGATGCAAATTTATATGCGCAAGTTGTATGCATGAGTGGTTCAACAGCTGAGTTGCACAATGAATTTCGTGCATACCAACGCTTGTACATTTCTTCAAAATCACTGTTTCTCATGAAGTTGAGGTCAGATAATTGTAGACCGAAGTTTCCCTGCGTGGTTCTTTGAATTGAAATACCATTAGTGATGATTTCCTTGGGAAAGACGCATTCAACATTTAAAATTGATAAATTCAAATATATCGAATTTAGATACACTGTGCATTGGAAAATCTGACTCCAACGATTGAGTAAAACCCAATTAGATTCACTTGTCCACATGATTTTACACAAGGAAACATCTGCAAACGTCGTTAAAAGCATGATTTCAATGCCCTTTTCTTCTTTGTTGCCGATGTTCGTAGATAGAGAAAGATGGATTCCACTCAGACTATTCTTGTGTGTGCTAAAAAATTGAATTCGACTTGAGTTTGTGACCAATATATCCTCAGATGTTTTTTCTGAGACATCAAGATTTAAGTTTGAATTGGGCTCTGTCTTCCACTCTTTCATGAAATATAAGAAGTTCGTATTCATGTTATTTGCCTCTACGTATTGCTGGAACAACATAATATGTTGTAGAAAAAGGAGAGATCGTATGATCTTATGCATGATGTGTGTTGTATATTTTTGGTTGTGCTCATTTTCACAGCCTCTTAAAATTTGTTTTTCTAGTAACTCCGAACCAAGAAAAGAAAAATATTATTTATAGAACTTTCAAGCAGCAGAGAATAAAGCAGCAGAAATTCTCGCAACATAACAAGAGTTTGGAATGGATTTTACAAGGCGCAAAATTGTTGCTACTCCAGCATCTGTTTCTTTCATCACTGAAAAGGTTGGAAAAAACTTTTTTAGGAATGTGATAGTTGCGAATTCGAAAGCAAAAAATGTATCAAAAGAAATCAGTAACTTGGCGAATGAATTGGTCCAAGAGTGCACAAATACTTCAGATATGATGCCAATGTATGATAGTTTGGCAAAGCTAACCAATGCTTCTCTTCAGTTATCGTCTGAACATTGGATATCTGCTGAAGATGTTTGTGATGAGCACAATGTTGAAAATAATACAATAATTCTTGTCATCCCCTGTTTACATGCTGCGGCATTTTCTAGTAGTGCACTGCTTTCATCGGTGAATAGATACGCAGTTAAGAGATTGTCTGCTTATATGTATCCTCAAGTTCGGGAATCCCCATCATCCTCGCATATTCGAGGTGCTTTGGATTATAGAAGGAATTCATCATTTTGTGGTGCAATCAATTCTGCCTCAGCCGTATTTAGAGGTGATGGTTCAAATAATTCCATATTGCTCGTTAATTCATTTATGAGATCTAAAAACAGACTTAAGCAATCTTCAGAAAATGCTGAGATATCACCAAATAAATACATATACACCACTTTATTTCGGAAAGGAAAGAAGTATGCATGGAGGAAGTGGTTTAGGTGGCACCATCGGATTAGATCTTTGCGTTCAGTTGATTTACATCATTTTACATCAGAAAATTTTGAAACTTTCGCATTCACTTTGTTTCAGAATTTTTCGATCGAAGATGAAAAGAGAACTTTGAAGCCAGGGAAAGGAACTGGAACCCCCCTCGGAAGCACTCACTGCAATAATCTTAATCAGATAATAACAAATTTAGTTAAAAATGTCGGTCTTGCAAGCATATTGATTTCTAAAATCCTTCCTTCTTCCCCTCGAGCATTTGCAGCTGTAGATTACCGAGGTAAGGAGCTCGTGAGATCTAATAAAATGAATCCACTTTCGTATGGTGAACTTTATCATGAAGTGGTTTCAGTTGCATCCTTTCTACAAGATGAGTGCCGCATTTTAGATGGTGAACGAGTCGGCATACTCTCTACAAATTCCACTAAAGTATTTGTGGTTCATTACGCATGTGCTATGATCAATGCAGTTACTTTGAACCTTAACACACATCTTGCACCGAATGAGCTCGCATATATATTGTGTAACTCTGGTTGCTCTGTATTAATACTTCCACATGAAACACATAGTAATCTTCTGCTTGCAACTCTCAGTCCCTCTCATTTTCAAGATCACTCAGAAAGCGAAAAAAATAGTTTTTGCAATTTCCGTGCAGTTATTTGGCTTCCTAGCTCTTTGAAATGCTTCCCAAATAAAGATAGATACTCGTTGCAAAATCCAGTGAATGGAGATATTATCACGCCATACTTATGGGAGGAAATTCCATTGTACGGTTCAAATTCTGTTACACTAAAAAAAAATGCTCTCAAAAATTTGAATATGCAAAATTATGCACATCTTTACTATACATCAGGCACGACCGGAAAACCAAAGGGCGTTGCACTTTCTCATAACATTGTTAAAAAACATGCAGATGCGGTTTCTTTCGCTATGTCACTGAATGCGTCAGATGTGTGGCTTCATGCAGCTCCGATATTCCATCTCGTCGATGCATTCGCAATCTACGCAATTACAAGAGTTGGAGGATGTCATATCTTTTTGAGTAAATTTGAACCAGGATCATTCTTAGATGCAGTCGAACAAGAAGGAGTGACCTGCACAAATGTTGCTTCCAGCATGGTGATCATACTGTCCAATAACTCAGCGATAAACTTCAAAGATACAACTTCTCTCCGAATAATGTCATGCGGAGGATCGTCATTGCCTTCTAATATTACAATGCGTGCTATAGGTGTATTTGGATGTGAATTTTTTATTAGCTATGGCATGACTGAATGCTGCGGGAAAATTTCTACATCCAAACTGACTTGTGGTATGATCAAATCTCCAAATCTATGCAAACAATTAGAGTGTATATGTACGAGTGGAAGACCATTTCCGATGACTGAAATCAAAGTACTTCATCAAGATACGAGTTCTGAAGTCCCAATTGATGGTGCAAGTGTCGGCGAAGTTTGGATTAAAGGATCATGTTTATTTGACGGATATTGGAATTCAAATTTTAAAGAGCAAGGTATTTTTAGTGATGATGGATGGTTTAATACTGGAGATCTTGGATACATACAAGACGATGGTTACCTCGTTATAGTAGACCGCAAAAAGGATATGATACTATCTGGGGGTGAAAACGTGTATAGTGTTGAAGTAGAATCTGCAATTTCAGCTCATCCTGATGTGAAACAGGTTGCTATATACGGAACACCTCATAGTGTCATGGGTGAGGTAGTCAATGCTGCAATCACTTTAAAAGAAAATTCATATACGACCGAAAGTGAGATAATTGAGTACTGTCATAGAAAACTTAGTTCCTATAAGGTACCAAGTTTTGTACATTTTCTTGATGTGTTTCCAATCAATGCATCCGGTAAGATATTGAAGCGAAGATTACGTGAAGATAGTCAGAACGGAGTGCATCATTCGCATAGCCGAAAGCAAATAGACAAAGATATTATACGGTCGTATACAGTGGATGGTAAAACTTCAGTTTCACGCCAATTTTCAGAGATATTAAGTGTTTCAGGGCATGAAATACAACGGAATTGTTCCACTATTTTGAAAATTCCATCTGTGCAGTTTTATGAACTTGATTTAGATTCTACTTTTCTTGATTCAGGCTACAATTGCTTGGACAAAGAACATGTTGAACAACAAAATTGGCTTGTTATAGGGCAAAATCAAGAGATTTGCAGTGCTTTACGTTCTTCTGATATAGTAGTTCATGTTGATGAGAAACTAAATGCAATCGTGGGAAGCGTCACATCATCATGGCATTGTATTACTCAGAATCTCTGGAGAGTTCTCATCTCAAATAGATTTTTATTTAACTTCATTATTCTAATTCCTCCAAAAATTCACGAGATGAATTTGTCAAAAGAATCTGCTATTGATCTTATAGAGTATTTTAAATCATATTGTAGATGTTTGGTTGCCTTAATGCATACTTTGAACGAGAATAATTATGAAAATATAAGATTCCCACACATAGTTGTTGTTAATCGTCTACAAAAGCTCAGATGCTCATTTGAAGATGCAAATATCTTTGCTGCGGTGCG